>Ga0134128_10000488_pt1 | contig 55407 bp, 84 predicted proteins | sample KB31754_FD_96462 | JGI IMG/M metagenome (GOLD analysis project Ga0134128, IMG submission 96462) | Terrestrial soil microbial communities with excess Nitrogen fertilizer from Kellogg Biological Station, Michigan, USA - KB3-175-4 | ecosystem: Environmental > Terrestrial > Soil > Unclassified ... | reverse complement strand
CTTCGACAGATTCAAAAAGAGGCGAGGGAGACGGTTGCCGGACTGCTTTGAAAAATGAAGCGGTCTCAGGAAGGCTGGTGCCGGAGGAGAGAATTGAACTCTCGACCTACCCCTTACCAAAGCCTTGATTAATCTCGAATACTGGCGCGTTCTCAATTTGTTAGCTCAGCACCTGCGATGGCCTGCACACCGTATGCACAAGCTAGGATCGGCGAAGCCGGATCCGCTTGTCCTTGATTGGTTTCACATTCGCATCGTTCAGAATTACGGGTGGCAACAGATCGACGGCTTTCGCTGTCTCGCCCGGGACGACATGGCTGTAGCGTATGACGGCGTTGATGCTCTTCCAGCCGCCATCTTCCATCACGCCTCTCAAATCTCGCTTGGCGTAGAGCCGGAGCCAGGTCGCGTAAGTATGGCGTCCAAGTTGGTGCGGCGAGAGGTAGGGAACATTCGCGCGTCTACAAGCGGTTTTCAGCGGCCTGTAGACGTTGCACTTGTCGGCCCACGGAAACATCTTTCCGTGGCGCTCTTTGTCTGGAACCAGCGCCAACTCTGTCAACAAGGGATCAGCGATGTGACCGGTCCGCATCTCTCCATTCTTCGTGCGCCGGAACACCAAGGTCCGTTCTGACAAGTTCACGTCGGCGTCCCAGTCGAGCCTCAGGGCCTCTGAAAGCCGAGGGCCTGTGTAGACTAGCACCATAATCAAGCGACGAAGGCGGGGCGCACAATGCGGTAACACTTTAGCGAACCAGTCCGGCGTCGCCCACTTGACGGGCGTGGACTTGACCTTCGGTCCTTTGATGACGGGGCGTCCACACCAGCCTTTGCCTGCAGCGTGGTTCAATACCGCGCACAGCGGTCCGTACACGTGACGGCGACGGGTTGCTGGACCCGCCGTCGGACACAACTTGAGGGCCGCTTCGTCGGCTTCGACCTGACCGATCTTCCCGATCGGCGTTTCTTGAAATTGTCCGAGCAACAATGTCCAGCGACCAGTTTTGGAGTCGAACGTACCTAAGTGTTTTGCTTCGCCGCCGGACTCCAAATAGGAGACCGCCGCTCTTGCAAAAGTGACGGTCTCGGTCACCCCAAAGATTGATTGTTGAAGGAGTTGTCCTTCTCGCTTTATTCGGATTTCTTCGGCGACTCCACGGTTGTCAGTGCCCGTAGTTTCGAAAATATTTTTTTGCTCTCGGACGGAGCCGCGGAGATAGAAGTTATTGGAACCAGGGCGTCGAACGAGTTTGAGGGGCATTCCTTAAACGCCTCGTAAAGACGGTTTAGATCGTCTCGAGAAATGATGATTTTTCGACCCACCCTGGCATGTAATGGGTCCTGTGCCAGCGTAGCTCTGAGCTCCTTCAACTTCGTCGAAAGTGTCTTTGTCGAGACGCGCAGCTCCCCTGCCGCCTCACTCAAAGTGTAGCACGACTGACGATCATTTGTCGTGGAAGGCAGCGGCAAGTTCATTTGCACCCCTACTCTGGGATCATCTCGTTGAAGAAACGAAATACGATATCGTAGCCTTCCGGGACTGACGCTGTCTGGTCGATATCGGGTTCTCCGTCGACTTCCTCACCCAGGATTATCCCAACCCGACACCATGAATTCGGTGGGCGCCAATCTCGCGGCAAAGCGTACACGATGCCGTGAGGTCGACCGTCGCTTGAATGCGGCTCGTTGATTGACTCTTTCTTCTCGATGTCCATGACCGAACTCCCGCGATTGAGCTTTGGTTTTATTCCTGTGTGGCGAGCTAAGTCGTCGGGATTTTAGGGACACGGCGGGACGTGCGATGACGACGAGCTCTCTTCGATGGCACGGCGGGGCAGAATGGGATTGGCGCTCAAGGAATCTATCCACCGTTCTTCGACTAACCCGTCTCTCTCATTCAGTCGCGCTAGCTTTGCGCGGTTAGACGGTGCGCGGCGTTAAGACGCTGCTGGCGTATTAGCCGCGAGTCAGTTCCTGCCCGTGTGGGATGACCAGGTGGTAGCACTTTACTTTTCGCTTGCCGCCGTCAACCCGCACGTCCGTGGTCGCACCGCTGGCTGTGGTCTTAAGCCAACCCAGCCCCCAGACATGGTTTTTGACGCGCGCATACTCCGCGTTGGACGAGAACCAGCTACGAAAAATTGGGCCCAAAATGAAATATTCCACGCCGCTTGCCGACTGTTTACACCAGCCTTCGACGAGCCCAGTGAGCTGGGGCGCACCGCTCGCAGGCCACTGCAAAATGCGACTGCGGTCACGCAAGTGAGAGCCGAGCAGCGCAAGTCCGCTGGCCGCGCCAGACAGTGCACCGCGCAGTCGCGCCCGCGAACCGTGGTGACACTTTAGTATGGCTGCCTGGTACGACATCGTGTTCCAAGGCAGGAGCTTCCGCTCAATTGCGTAAGTACCGGCGGCGTAGATCAGCGCGAAGTGTTTGGCGTGGCGCTTTTCCTGCGGACCGGCAGTCTCCAGCTTCGCAGCAGACAGAAATTCATCCATGGAGCGTTTGACGAACTTCTTCGCCCTATCCGGGTCCGCTACTAGCACCTTGATCCAAGCCCGGAAAAGAACACCGTGGTGCTGTTGCGATCTCGCGCGGATGTCAGCGAGAAGCTTCTCCGCATTGGCATTCGGATCGCCACAGCAGAGCTTCTTCGGCAACGCGTCGAATATCAAGACCGAGCCCGGAGGCGTCGCATCGACATCCAGCGTCCTGACCAGGTCACCGGGATCGAATGTCGTATGTGCGCGTTCGGCAATTTTTGCAACCGGGTACTCGTAGGACGACAGAACGAGTACCCGAAACGAAAGGTGTGAGTCTGATCGGCCCGTAATATTCCCGACAGCCCTAGTCAGTCGGCCTCGTCTCCCGCCGCCGGTCATCCAGTGGATTATGTGCTGGAGGTGGTCGAACTTGTTCTTGTCCGTCCCTCCCGCGGTTTTCAGATCGTCAATGATGAGCAAGTTGTCATTGTGGAACCGGCCCACTTCTTCAAGGCGCGGGTCACTGCTGTTCCAATTTAAAAGATGATCGAGCGACGGTCGGCCCGTGACACTACCGGCGGCTATCTCCGCCGTGGTCTTGCCGTGGGACGACTTGCCCGTGAGAAAGACGATGAACCGCTCCGCGCCGAGCAGAGCGATCAAGGGCGCCGCTAGGGGAAGCGCGATGGACAGCTGGAGGACCGATGAATACCTTGCAATTTTTCCAAGGCTCTTCCGCCAACCTTTCAGCGTCCCCGCTCGCTGAAATACGCCGTCCGTATCGGGCCCCAGGGCCGCCGGCCCGAGGATATTCCATTCCTTGGTTTCATCGAAATGCGCACACGCAAAGTTTCGTTTGTTCGCTCGTGTGATACTGCGCTTGCCCAACTGATTCGTTTGCGTGTCGCGAGTAATCCAGTGGTTGTTGGCGATGAAGACTTCGCCCGGTACGCCGAACCAACCCCAGCGAGTTGCGATCTGGCCGCCAGAACAGAGTGGAGGGGACTCGACTAGTCGCGAAACTAGACTTTTGGCCGTCGGTACATTCTCGGGTAGCTCGGCACCAACGTCTTGAAGTACCTTCAGGACTGTCCTTTCATTCTTGGCGTCGGACAGCGGCAGCGCCACGTCGAGTTCTTTGCCGTCAAACGTATCGAGTCTGAAGACATCGAAAATCGGTCGGTTCCCGTTCAGCGTGACGCGCCCGAGCTTTTTCACCGATGGCTTTGACGAACCAGCGTCGTCGTCATTCGGGGCGTTTTCCTCAGTTGTCGCGGTTGCCGCAGCACTTATGCCGGGTTTCTTAAGTTGCTTCACAAGGGCTCCGATCTAAGGCGATTTCTACCCAACAGTCCGCTCCGGGAGTTGCCGCAGTTGCCGCAGTTGTTTGCAGCGACTGTGTTAGTCAGTTGCGCTGCGCCGCATTGAACGCTTCATCGCAACGAGTAGGCCGCGCTCGTTAACAGCGCCGACAATTGGTTCGGCTGCAGTATGGTCGCAACGCAAGCAATGGTGGTCACACTGGCCATATCCACAGCTTGCGTTCATCATCACCACAGCATTTGTTCGTCAGCTGATTTGGTGTTCTGTTTGAAAATACGGTTCATCAAACCGATTCGATCAAGGTGACGTGCAAGGTGTCTAAATTTTCGATGCCCTGGAACGATATGAATCGGTTTTCCAGGAATTCGACGCGCATTTCTTGCAGTCGTCAGGTAGGGCAGCTCATAGAAGGTGGTTTTGTACGCATAGGAAAATGCGACCATCGGGGTTTTAGTTACTGTTTGGACGTAGATCGGCTTCTCCACGAAGGGTGATTTTGGGAAGACTCTGCTTAGTCGCGCTGAAACTTCGTTCTGGTCGCAGTCTGCTATGAAGAGAGTCCAATGCGGCACCCAAAGCCGACATGAACGATTGCCTGTATAGGTGTTCAAGCTGACATCCAGTGCACCCGTGACAGGAATTGTGGCCAAACCGGCATCGGCCAAGCACTCGGTGAGGTTTTTTTTGAACTCGGAAATGTCGAAGTTGGTCAGCGTCCTTGCCCTTGCTGGGTCGGGTGATGGGACGATGGACACCATCAAAAATCTGGTGGACACATCGAACTGGGCCTTGAGATCCAGCATCAGAAAGCGCCTGACCGCCGTGCCGCATTGGACATCAGCGCCGCTGCCGCAACGAGCGTTGGGCGCGCAGGCGCGAAGTTTGTCACCTACTCGTCCGATCTTCGGCAAGTCGCTTTGTGCCAATTCCGCCGCTTGTGACTTCGCTTGCCGGGCACGGGCTCTTGCTCGCTTCTCCTTATCGAGGAGCTCAAAGTTCCTGTCGTCGTGGAGGGTTTCGTCATGCCAGGGGTCAAACATCGCGAACCTTATTCCGTGGGCTCGACCACATGCTCTGCCGTTCGAGTTCGAGGACATCGGCGAGCGTGTACCGCACGAAACCGGCCACTTTAAAGTATCGGCAACCAATTCCGGCCGACCTCTGATTCCGCAACGTTTTTGCGGATATCTGCCACCTTGCCGCGAGTTGCTTTTCGGTCAGAAACGGCCTCGACCAATCGGGCGGGTCGGTGGTTGTGGTGGCGCAATTTTGCGCGGGCCCCGCCCGGAGATGCCGTTCTTTGGAAGTCGGCTCAGTCCGTGAGGGAGCCTCTTCGGATTTTATTTCCGTCATTCCTCTACTCCGAAAACTGCCCGTTTGGGACAGTGATGGGAGTTATGGCGAAGTTCTGACCTTCTGTGACGGGCGCCTATTAGGGCTGGGACTCGGACGAATTGGGCTCAGTGACGGCTTGCTTTACCTTTCGGCGAATATCTCGGATGTGTTCAGTTAATGCCTTGGTCGGCATGTTGGCGTACTTTGCAAATTCACCCTTTGCTGAAGCCTTTTCGGATTCATTGAGACTGCTCGCGTCTAGTGCGGCATCGCCTTTCTCTTGCGCAATCTTGAGAGCTTCATGCACGAAGCGCACAAACGCGGTGTCTCCCCTAGTCTCGTTAGAGTCCAAAGCTTCCTTAATCCCCGACTTTCTTACGGCGACTATCATCTGCTTGCAGAATGCCTTTAGGTGTTTGTAAGACTTGGTGCCTCGCCTCGATGCTCGCTTTCCGATTTCCTCGGCAGCTTCCTCACAAGCTTTGCCCACTGCGTTTACACCCTCTATGACCTGGCTCAATGAGTGGTGCGACAAGTTTAACGTCAAGTACAGCCACGTTGCTTGTTCGGCAGTGAAACTGCCCACGTTAGGATCGGGGTCCGTGGCAGGCGTGCATCGGCGCACAAATTCGAAGCCGGCAGCTCGAACCTGATCGAGGTGGTCTCTGAGAGTACTCCACGCTGGAAATCGAGAGTCTAATGCAATGACGCTTATGAAGTGTCGGTTTGTGGTGTCGATTCCGTTGCCAGCTTCTTTGGAGAGAGCTTCCCCTAATGCCGTTTCGAGTCGCGTCAATTCGCTTTCGCCGAGAGGCTGGATGCTCAAAAAGTTCGAAAAGTACACCGGAGCGACCGAGCTAAACTTTCCGGCGACGCCAAAGTAGTTACTGGAATCCTTTCCTGGCACGACGACCCGAATGCGCCTACGAGCTTTCGGCCCAACGAGCTTTAGCGCCGATTGGGCCATCCGAATGTTCGCGACGGTCAAAACATTCGTCGTAACAGCGCGCTTTATAGAACGTTTTGGTTTGGCGTGACCCATTTTGGTCGTCCTGGTTGGTCCGCTTGCATCTTTAATGCGGCTGGTTCGGAAATGTTGGTCAAGTACGTCACTTACTCGACGAGTTGTCCAGACTTCTTGCCGTCTCAGCGATGACTACACCGGCGGGCGGTGTTGCGCACGCGGAACTCTAGCCTCGTCGCAAAAAAAAACAATCGAGCAAAGTCCCTTTGCGTCCCGGCTTGTCCCGCCTATCTGCGGCCTCCTATGTAATTCGCGCACGCGATTGTGCAGGCTCAAATTCAGAAACTGGAATGAAGCCACACGATAGACGTGTGGCGAACCATCGCAATATAGGAGCGCGCAATGACGAGTGAATGGCAGTGGCAGGAAGATGAAGAGGAATATCTCGAACTGTCGGACGAATTGGAAAAGTTAGGACCAAACGCTCAAAACATCCTCACCCTGCTTGCGGAAGGTGAGCTTACCAACGAAGAAATCGCAAGGTTGTTGGGACTGAGCACATCAATAATGCTTCACTACCTCGAAGGTCTAGAACGATTGGGCTTGATCGAGGAAGTCGGTGGATGACCTCGCTCGCTCTTTCGGCAAGAATTAACCCAAGACCAAAGCTTCGCAATTATTGCGCCGCCAGCTTCGTAGTGGAAAATCCGACCAGGAGAACGTGATGTCGAAAATCGCGAAGGCTTGCCGTTTGCAGAAGAGAAACCAGTTCAACATTCTCCGAGATCGAACTCAAACTAGCGGAGCGCGCCGCCGACAGCAACATGGGTCGCCGCTTATTGAAGCTGGCGAATACGAGGGAATGTCATTGCCGGAATTATTCATCAAACAGCCGACCAAGTTCTTGAAGGAGTACGTGGATCACGATGACGACTCCGATCCCGTCATTGTTGCAGCCGACAAAATGATCATGGACTTGCACTTTATCAAAGTGCCGGATCGGTTCGAGGGCAGGGCAAAGGTTGTCCAATCGTATCGGCCTGGCAAACCATTCCGCCTTGAAATTGTTCCGATCGACAAGTTGATTTGCGAGCATTCGAGCCCGCACGGTTGGTTTTCTGTGTGCGACTGGATCGACCTGATGAACCCTTACTACATTGGGTTGGGAGCCTCGGGCATGAAGTCGGTCGTGCAGCAGTTCATGGACGCAATTGATGGTGTGAAAAATTCAACTTGGAGCCGCACCAAGTGCGAACAGTTCTTTTCCGAAAAGCACAATTTCATACCCAAGCATGAGCGGAATTGGGGATTGTATCTGTTTCGATAGCTCCTGCTCACACGAAGCAGGGGCGCCGAGCGGCTTTGGCCACGGGTATACCTTCACGCTTTTCCCCTTCGAAATGTTAACGGACTACACCGGAGCGTCGCGCCGGCTGACGAGGGTACTTCCCGAAAAACCCACCAAAGCTGGCGAGGCCCTTGGCCGGGAATTCCGCCCAATCGAGGTCCTTAGAATGCTGCAAGCCACTTGCCAGCACTAAAGGCCGCAATGCTAGTGATTGGAAGAGGTGTCACCGAAGCAGGCGTGACGGAGCAACGTACCGAGGGCGAATTTGTTCTCCCGGAGTCTGGCCCGCAATGACACGGCGCGTGGCAAACGACGTGGCTTGATCACCGCGCTCGATATCGGCTCCTCAAAGATTGCATGTCTGATCGGAGACTCGGATTCCAAGGGTCTGCGTGTTGTCGGAGCTGCGTTGCAAGAAAGTCGCGGCGTCCGGCACGGCGCCGTCGTCGATCTAGACCTTGCTGAGCAGGCCATTCGTGAGACTGTTGCCGACGCAGAAGCTCAAGCCGACGCTCGAATCAAACACGTTCTCATTTCTGTCAATTGCGGTCGGCCAACCAATCTCAGTTCAACCGCGTCGGCGCCAATCAATGGGAGCCTAGTCGATGACCAACATTTGAGAACAGCAATCCGAGAAGCTTCGAGCAAACTAATGTTGGAGGGACATACCACAATTCAAAGAGCCGTGATTTCCTACGAATTGGACGATGTCCGAAATGTCTCAATGCCGGTTGGAATGTACGGTGAGCGCCTTGAGGTGACGGCCAGTGCGTTAGCACTGCGTACTCCGCCGCTCGCCAATCTTGTGCTCGCTGTAGAACGCGTCGGTCTTTCGGTTTCCGGTGCGCTTTTTGCCAGCACTGCGAGCGCGCTTGCGGTCTTGACTGAAGACGAAATGCAACTGGGCACAATAGTCCTAGACATGGGCTCGGGTACCACTTCCATCGCAGTGCTTCGCAAGGGACGATTGGTCCATGCCGACTGGGTGCCGTTGGGCAGTGACATCGTGACTACTGATGTTGCAAGTGTCTTGGGAACGTCGCTCTCAACAGCTGAGCGCGTCAAATGCCTATTTGGTGAAGCCATGCCGACTCCAGGGGACATCGAATACATCAACATGCCGAAGTTGAGTGACAACGGGGCTCACGACGCGCTTGTTCCACGTGCACTGCTAACTCAGATCATTCAAGCGCGACTAGAAGAGATGTTCGGGCTCGTACAGAAGAGGCTGAAGACGTCCGGATTTGAAATGATGACTGGCACAGAAATTGTGTTGACCGGCGGTGCGTGCCAGCAATCGAAGATCAGCGAGTTAGCTGCACAAGTTTTCAAAACACGAGTTCGGATCGCACGATCGCGAAGCTTGGTCGGTTGGACGAATTCCGATTGTGGGCCCGAGTATGCGGCCGCAATCGGTCTGTTGCTTGCCAGCGCGAACTGGCCGCCTGAAATGCTGGTCATCCATAGGCCCGGAGAAGCCGAAGCGCCGTATCAAAAGAGCTCGAAAGCGGCGCTATTCAACAATTTGCTTGGCTTCCGAAAGTCGCGCAAATGATCTCGGCTTATGCCACTAGTTCGCTTACGGTCAGCATTTTCAGAGCCGAAAAGCGCACAATTTCGGGTTTTCGAGCACTTTAGAGGCCGATCTAACGGGTTGTTTGTGCCCGAGTTGGCGGAGCTGCACGCAAATTCGGAACCCGATACATCGCAAGGCGCTAGTTTGAGCGAAATAGGGGTTTGTTGGGGTCAACTACGACTTTGGAATACAGCAGATCGAGAAAAGGCCCTAGTTTGTGCCCATTAAGGGCTAGTTTGCTCCACCGGCGACGCAAATCGGTCGGCGGTCCACTTTCGACGAATTAGAGCGCTGGTTAGGCCAATTTTGGCGTCATCTAGGCCTTTTACCCAGAAACTGGCTTTTATTTTTGTCGGCGACGAGTTTTGCCGCGCACTCGTGCGATCAAATTCGGACATTTCGTCAAAAAGCGCGACTGACCGGCTTCAATATTCTTCAGCCAACATGATCGTCAGGACGCGTGTCGTAACATCCGGGTTGGACGGATCTTCAGAGCCGCAGATCAACTGTCCATCATAGTAGTCGATCTTCCAATAGAACGTTTCATCAGCGTGATTGAACGTTCCAAAATCGTGTTCTCCGTATGGATCGTTGTCCTCGGTAAACTCCCTAAAACAGCGAACGCGATTCATGATGTCGGCTAGGTCTGAACGGTTTGCGATACCAGCTGTGGCTACTACGCGACCACCCAAAAACGTTCGGCGAAACTTATCATTCAGGGCGCGTACTTTGTCGGTGTCTGTCATGTTGAGCCTCTTGGAGTGGAAGTGCCAAGCCGCCGGCCACGTCGCATGACCGGCGGCTCGAGAGATGGAATGGATTGCTAAGAAGCGATATTGGGGCGAAGCAGGCCGACCGACTGTCGTTGCACGGTGAATGGCTTCAAGGCTGGATAGTCGCGCCAGCGAGCTGTCAGCGTTTCGCCATCTCTTGCGATGCCCGTCACGATTGCGGCGCTCCAAAGTGGAAATTCCGGCTCGTCATAATCGAACACGAGCACAGTGCTCCCGATTTTGACCGTCGCCCAGTAAGCATCGGCAGCTTTCAAGGTTGTGCTATCAGGAGAACTGTCAGCGCCTGTCACGACGCCTCTGGAAGTCCAGGCTTGGTCGAACGTGAGGTTTGCGCAGAGTGCGTAATATATGTCTTCACGCACCAAGGGCACCATGCCCTTGCCACTATCGAACAACTTTCCCTCAGGAAGTTTGCGCGCGAGTTCTAGGGCCTTGTCCGTCTTGGCGACGCCAAGCCTCATGCCCATCAGGCCGGCGGCCTTGCGCACCGCGCCCTCCTCGCCCGCGTTGAACCGCGCGGCATGCGCCTTTCGCGCGTCGTCCACATTTAGAATCACCAGCATTTTATTCCCGTTACTCATTGTCTCTTCTCCATAGGTAACGAGCCCGACGGAATTGCCGGTCTCGTATCGGGCGATGGAAATCGCCGATTCCGTCTTCACGTAATGATTTGAGTTGTTGTGCTGACGTCGCCTTGAGCTCTCGAATGGAGAGCCTCAGGCCTTCGTCAGCGCATCAGGCTTTGTCAGGATTCAAGGCGATCCGGTCGCAACGAGTGAACAACGGACAGCCTTCATCTAAGCAAGAATTTCGATCGTCGATTTGCACGCCATTACAGCGATTGAGTTCGGACTGCGCGCAAAACCGCCAAATAGACTTCTGCACAAATCGAGGAAATGTCTTTGGAAAGTCCGGATTGAATGTGCGCACATCAATTCGTCGCGCAATCCGTTCGATGATGGCGGCACAAGCGTTCGCGCCGTAGCAACGTGTTCCATAGGGGTGGGCTGCCCCAAGATCTCGCAGAAGCCCGGTGCGGTGCAGCCAAGCGTGCACCAAAGTATCCACCGCCACAAATCCTGCCCCAGCACAGACCCAACGTTCGCGGGTTTGATCACCCGCCAACAACAAGGAGGCGAGGGTCATGCTCAGTACCTTGTAGGAAAGTCCATAAACACGGCTGAGTGGTTCGAGCAGGGCGGCGCAGAGGACATGAGAGCGATTTCGAGACATTGGCCGATCTGCGACTGCCAGTTGTCGATCCACCCAACTCACAAAATCCCCGCCCGCAACGTCTCGCATGAAGAGATACAAACTGTAAGCGGACTGATTTAAGCCACCGTTCCGCAGATTGTGCTTCGGTAGCGAGCAATCGCTCATAAACTCGGGCCAGCTGCAGCTGTGGGCCGACTTTCGATAGCCGCAATGCCTGAAGTGCCAATAGCTTTGCAGCTTCGCGCATCGATGCTCTTGGATCGCCAAAGCCCGCTCGATGTCCAGGTGTCTGATACGTCCATGTTGATCGAGATAGCTTGTGACGACTGCGTCAGCGATACCTTGGTAACTCGTGCTTTCTGCTAACCACTCAAAGATGACCGCGTCATCGTGATGCTGGACGGCGGTCAGTATCCCGTTGTTCTCGAACTCGACTCGAATGTCTTCAATCAGCGAGGGCTCACCGGCGATAGCACACACGCTTCGTGTGAGTGCAAGAGCATGATTCATGGTGTTCAGTCTGAGTTTGCGTGTAGACACGTTGGCCAGTTTGTTTCGCGTATTCACGAGCGAGCGTACAAAACAGACGAATAGTGGCGTCAAGCGGCATGAATTTGAGGCTCCGGGTGCGGTGAATGCGATGCTTGTCATGCGCGTTGTCCACGTAACTGCGCGGGCGCCGACAGCCGCTCGCCTTCTCCGTCGTCATCGCAGTGGAATTCGAGGTTGAGTGTGACTTGCTGAGCTTCGAACTCCAGGGGTTGCGGAAACCCCGAAACCTTCCAGGCATCCCAGAGCGTCGAGACATCTCGGTAGTCAACATGCACCACGACTGTCTTGTCGCTACCGATCTCTTTCCCCAAAAAACTCGTGATCGATCCAAAATCAACAACGCGGCGCAAGCGAACTTTGATGGGTTCCATAAGTGTCTCTCCTACTGTTGAATGAGCAGCCGATCGGCTCCGCGCAATGCGGAACGTCATCAGCTGCAGGTGGGATCTGGATATTGGTGAGCTAGAGCAAATCGATCAGGCGGCGTTGTGCCTTCGCGTAGCCGTCGATGTAACCCATTGTGGTTTCGATGGAGCGGTGCCCCGCCAAGAGCTGGACATCACGTAGCGAGCCGCCTGCCCGATAGGTGAGGCGGGCGGCTTGTGTCACGAACGTACGGCGACCAGAGTGCGAAGAACAGCCTTCGAGACCAAGTTCGCGATAGAGAATGATGAACCAGTTGACGATTGAGTTCGGCTTCATCGCGCCGCCGCGTGCGGATCTGATGATGGGGCCGTCGCAAATTCCACGTCGAAGGAGGAGCGCCAACTCACTGCGCAGATCCTTGTGAATTGGAATCCGGCGCCCGCTACCCTTCTTGGCAATGCGATCTCTGACGTCCATTGTCTCCGCGACTTTGCCGCTCGCGGTTAAGACCATGGGCCATTCCAAATTTGCAATTTCTCCAGCCCTGAGACCGGCTCTCACGGACAACAATATAATGAGCCTGCTTCGCACCGGATCTCGGTGTCGGTGCACATAGCGCAAAGCTGCTTTCAGCGCGGCTGGCGCAATGGTTTTTGCTTGGCGACCTGGCATGGTGTCACCTCCTTTAATTGCGAGTTTTTGGGAATGCGCGGCCCGCTTTGGCCTTGGCTCGCGCATTTGTTCATGATTTGTTCATTTTAGCACAAAGCCAAATGTTGTCAATAGTCAATATAATTCAATGATTTAGCTATTTTTGTCCAAAGGCCAGATTTGTTCCTATTTCAGAATTGCGAATTCTTAGCGGCAACGCGGGTCTCGTTTCATGTTCCGCAGATTGCGCCGGATCGCACTCGAGCGTGGTACAGCGGACATTCTCACAGCCATAAGCCCAGGCAGTCCGCGGCCATTCGTGTCTGGGCGTCGTCCACATGTACACCGCGTAAACAAGGGCTCATTGGCGAGCGACCGCCACGCGCGCGCGATTTCATGCGATCCCCCAGACCAGCACACACAACATACTGCCAGGAGAAATCTGTCAAAAGCCTAGAACCAGTGTCTCTCGCAAACTGGAGCGCACACTCGGTGCAAGCGCCATCGGGCGCATCACCGACGCTCCTGCGGCCGTTTCGCAGCGGCGAGCTCGAGCGACCATTAAATCTCCGCCACAAGCACAGTTCTGAACTGCCAGATCAAGCGCTGGCACAACTGGCAGTTCGGGATGGACCGGCTGCGCCTATCCCCTCGCAATCCCCGACACAAGTCGCACGAAATGCCCTGCCGATGAGACGCCAGCGAAGTCTCGCGGCGACACGCCGTAGGCGATACGCTCTGAGCAGGGAGGTCGGCGCTATGCGTTTTGGACAAGCACTTGCGATCGTCGCCGGCGGGGTTCTGATCGGCTCGTTCGCGCTGTATGAATTATTCACGACTCCAAACGGAGTCACACACGAACGCGATGAACCAGTCTCCGCCCATGTCGAAGAGGCTGCGCCAGACACGTATCGGCCCTTCACTGTGACGATAAATATTCCTTCGACATTCGGCGGCCAGACTGTTGAAGCGGAAACCAATCTGCCAGACGACACGCAGCTAATAGCATCGCTGCAACCGCCTGATTGCACCCCCGTTCCTGACTGCTCCTACGTGTGGTGGGCAAAGGTGGCGGTCAGACATGGGCATTTCACACTTGGACCGTTTGGAGTGAAACCCGGTCCCTACTCGCTGTTGATCACCACGCCCTTTTCAAGCACGGAACCGCCCGAAGTGCGAGCGGTGATCGGCCAGAACGGCGAAAACTTGAGAGGACCATACCTCAGAGCAGAACTGGTTCCAGGAGCTGGACCAACGGTCGAGTATATTGCGAACGTCACCGTCCCCGCGACCGATCCTACTCTGCTGCCCGAGTCGCCCGATGGCGTATCACCTTCCGATGAGCCATCCGATCCCCTTGCAGGCGACTACAATGCTCAAGCATTAGCCGAGTACGACCAGCAGCGGGCTGCGTTTCTAAATCAGGTGCGACGGGCCTATTTTTCGGTTGGCTGCAAGGTATTCGCAAGCGAGGCTGGAGTCGCTGCACTCGTAGGAGTGGAATATGGTGCGATGGACCGAAAATTTACCGCCACTGACAGCAATCTGAGAACTGACATGCAATCCGCCGCGCGCGAAGGCCTAGCGCGGGCAGATAAGCCAAGCGAGTGCGGCTATTGGCATCAACATCCAGAGGAAGTCTACGAGCTGAGGCAAGAAGCCGTGGCCGCTGCGTCAGCTCGGTGAGGCCATGCGAAGCATCGGTCGCCATCTATCTGAACGAGCATATTGCGCTAAGACACGGAGTTTGGATTATCCGAGACAGCCAGCAATGGCGACACTAGGAGCGAAGCGTCGTGTCTGGACCCAGTTTTGACCCGAAATACCCAGAACCTGTTGTGGTGGCTGTGTTGGATATGTTGGGAGCGCGGGGCATCGATGAAGAGATCTGGGCACCGATCGTTGGGTTTGCCTCAGGCGCAATTTCCTATCCGTTCGGCTTGCCACCGATCAGCGCTGGGCTGCCCATTGGGATGGTGCGTCAAGAAGATCGCGACTGCATTGCAATTTGCCTCGGACTGAGTTCTGGAAACCCGGCCGGCTCCGACGGTTTTTTCGATTTTCTCGACTTCGCGACGTGTCGGCTCTTGATGCATGGATATGTTCTGCGCGGCGCGGTCGTTACTTGCATGGATACGGACTACGACGCTGCACTTCACTACGCTGATCAAATTCAAAAACGCGATGCGAAATTCCCTCGTATCGTTATTGCTCCGGCACCAGACGGGGGCGGAGATCATTGTCTTTTCTTTGTGCCAGACAGCATGACGAAAGGCAGAGGTTCGAACAGGCGGTACCCTGGGCTAATGCGCCGAAGCGATGACGGAATTTGGTGGTTTGATTTCTTTGGATACGGCGGGTACTTCGGAAGGACGCCAGAAAACTCGGAGCGTCGAATATGCGGGCGCCTCAATCTGGCGCTTCCGGTATTGCGAGAGAATCTGACGAGATATGCACCGTCGAGAAGCTGCGAGGCGAAAGTGCGGCTAAAGTACGTATGGCTCGCGAGAAGATATAACGAGGCCGCTTCAACCGTTGGACTTGACCAAATTGATTTGAACGCACCTGATTTTCAGTAACGAGCTGTCCCTTGCTCAATGCGCATCTAACAGGAAGGTTCGGCGGAGAGAGAACTGCAAATTTGCATATCAGGCGCGCGTTTTGATTAGTGCGTCGTGCAGTTCACCGTGCAACTGGTCCAGATAGGCCTTTCTGCATACTTGCCCGTCAGCATCAACGGCAAAGAGAAGTGCGATCTCCCGTTCTGTCTATTTGTGACCGGCATTTCGGAGTTTGATGCGCCTCAGGGTCAAGGAGGAGATCAATTGAGGGGCATAGTGCGGGATTACGCTGAACGAACCGCCCATGCGAGTTCAACCAACGGCCCGTGTGCACAGCTTTTGAGCCAAGTCTCCCGCACCGTTGTTTTTAGAATAGTGCGTTGTTTTCAGTTCTGATCCGATAAAGGTGTGACCGTAAACGACCCTTCCATGGCCCATGTGACCCGCATATTGCGTTGTTTCGATGTTCGTCATCATTTGTTTGGTGCAGTCGATTGCCCAGTAGTCAATCTGCGAAAACATGCGTTCGCCGCTGTGCGAATGGGCTGATATGTTGTAATCGAGCAGGGAGTATCCCCGAACGATGTCGTGGTCTGCTTCAATTCGCTTGGTGTCGTAAAACAGGGTAGGCGTAGGCTCGTCGAGATTGCTGAACCTCCCGCCGCTTCCGACCCATTGAGCGATGGCACTCCAGTCGCTGTCCTGTGCGGCGTTCCCGATACCTTGTTGACCTTTACACATGGCGATGCCGCTTGACGCGCTGCTCCTACAGTAGACCTCAACAAGCATGGATTGAACGGCGTCGGCGACGCTGGTCGTAAAGACGCCAGCGCCCCTGTCAGCCCGCCATTGATCGTATGCTGATTGGAAGCCCGGTGCTGGCTGGCCATCCGTTCCGAGAACCTGATCGAGTGATGCAGCCAGCGCCAATTTGTCGAACGGCATTTCCCCCACCGTCGTGATGGCGTCGCGTTCGGCGATGCCGTCTGGAACAGGGATGTCGATGACAGAGACGTGGACGACCGTGCGATTTGCAGAGGGCTCAACCCGGACAACTACAACCTTGGCCGTCGTCGGCTGATCCGACTTGATCGACCATATTTGTCCGCGCGCGAAGTCAGGCTTCGGTGCGCCATTGATCTCGGCGCGCGCGCCGAAAGTCGCAAAAGTGATCATTGCCACCGACATCAAAATGGTTTTGGACATCTGTTTTCCGAATCTAATTTGCCTTGTTAGTTGGCGTCGGTGGCTTGCCAACTACGATTTGCATGTGCGATTCGCATTGGCCTCCCGTCCAACCTCGGAAGGTAGATTCACGCAACGCAAGAGTTTCGACATATGCACATGTTAGTCGTGATGCATCGGCGATCTGATGCAGAGCCCAAGCTACGTAGGCCATCCAGAGAACCAGCAACGTCAGCAATGCAGCCTGTATCGCGCGCATAAGCCCTCCCGACGATGTCGTCCTACTTAATGCCTCGGTGTTTTAGTTTGTTCTGCGACCAATCTTGATTTGGGAGCGGCTCAACGAGAAAGCCCATCTTGGGGGAGACTCCTGACCTCACAACCATCAGGATCACCGCGCCGATGGCTTTCATACTTTCCGTGCCGTTCACGACAATTCCCAGAGCCGGTTTCGGCTTCCGAGCGTCGATCTCTAACAATTTGGGCCGCAGAGCATCAGCCGTAAGGTAGCGCTTTCCCTCGATTTGGACCGAACCATCCTTGATCACCATCAACCGTACTACGGGCGTGGCGGCTACAGCCGCACCGGATGCAGGAAGCGCCACCATCACGGCGACAACCAATGCCAGCACGATCCGCAATCAAAGGCTCTCCCCGACCTGCACTCACAAAACAAACTCGGCCATCCCCCATTCGGACAGCATCGACGCGAATGAACACGATCACTGTACCAGTATTTTACATGACGCAGGCAATGCAGTCGGACGGCGGGCCTGCCCACACGCCAAGGGGTCGGTCCGCCGCCATCTTCATGAGGTGTACCGGACAGAACACGACAACGAGCGTGCTTCATCCGTGCATCGGAGTATGTCAATATAAGTAACCGCAGGGGGCAGGATGCAGAAAGATTTGATCGACCTCCTCATCAACGCATCGCCAATGCTGTTGCTGATAGCGGTATGGATATTCTTTATGTTGGCATTGCGTAGACGGACCTCTAAGCAAAACGAAGCGGCTGCGGCCAACACCGCCGCAATCCTAGCCAACACCGAGGCGCTTGAACGCGTGTCGGCATTGCTTGAGAAGCGCGCCAGCGAGCCTCGAAACTAGGTTGCAGCGCCACTTAACCTGCGATGACAACAGCACGTTCATCATCACCCATGTCATGACGATTCCCCGGTATGATGATGGCGTTGACGCGGACCAACAAACCCATGAATGCGCGTGCTGCCCGCCTCGAAGCGGAAATTGCAAGCCTCGAAGCCGAATTTCGCAGGAAGTTGGTTGCGGCGTTGCGCGATTGCGCGAACGGGCGCTGGGGTTTGTTTGGACAGAATGATCATGTGCAAGAGGCGTACTCTCGCGAGGTCGAAGAACTGCTGGAACTTGGCGCTTCCATCGAAGAACTACGTCGCAAGGTCGGAATCTCGGAACCCTTTGAGCTATATGACGCCTTCCGAGCCAAGCGTGGATGGAAGGGAGAAAACGCCTTGGGCGAGCCGCGTCTTGCAAAGGAATGGCTCAACGAGCTGGAAGAGTGAGACGCGATTTTGTCCCCAGCCAGCGAAAGCACGGTGGGCAAAGTGCGGCTGTTTTCATGGGGTGTTAATTAGCCCATTAGCGTTCTAGTTTGTGCGGTGTCCTAATTTGACTTTGAGCCACGCCGAAATCCCCAAACGACCAATATGAAGCCGAGAGCCATCAAAAGAATCCAGCCTTGCTGAGACCAAAAATCATCAGCGTAAACGGCACGTATAGCGCCGATGCTACCGGCAATCACCACTAAGCTGCCTAAGATCAAGAGCCAAAACGCGCGCTTTATGTCCAGCTTCATCATTCAGCAGTAGTGGGTCACGTTGGGCCCTAACACCCGGCCACAGATATTTCGGTCAGCTTACATACGCCGTTGCTGTCGGTGATGAGTAGTCCGGTAAATCGAATGTCTCCGCCGCTGGCCGTGGTGAGCCCGCGCTGGCTCATAATGTGATGCTTAACGTATGCGTTAGCCTTACATTGGAGGTCGAGCGCGCCGCTCCCGCCTTTAGTCAGGTCAGTCCCGCTTGCCGTGAGAAGAGCCTTAAACGAATTCATTGTTATGGACTGATCTGGATCGATGTAAGCTTGCACGTCCATGCACGTCTTCACAGGGCTCGGTAACTGGGTCTGTGCTGACGCCGCTCCCGTCGCCATAACAATTGCGGCAGCGATAAATGTGTGAAGGTCACTTCTCATTCGCGGCACTCCTCAATCATCGCTAATCGGATCACCAATATTCCACGTCTCGCAATCACTGACTTCGGTGGCCCGACACATCGCGCCTCATTAGGATTTTGGCTTGGGGTCCATAGCCTTTGTCGCCAAGTCGCGAAGGCGATCCATGAACGAGCTGGATCGGAGGTATTGGAGGTGTGCCGCAAACCTGTCTTCTGCAAGAACCGTCCGACCAAGGTTCTTCTCTTCCTTCTTCATTAGCTCAAGAACCCTTTTGTCCTCATCTGCGTCCAACCAATAGCCGTGCTGGTCCGGACAAAAGTCCAATTCAAGATCATAGAAGCGGTATTCGAAGGTTCTCATTGCATTGTTGCACTGCGGGCATTTGCGAGTTGAAGGCGAAGAGCCCAGCATCAAGCTACCCTTCTCATTGTCCCCGAAATCGAAAACCTCGTCCTCAAGCTGCGCAAGTTCTTGACGGGTGAGCCACATGCCTTGGCAGGACGGGCAAAATTCCATTTCGACACCGTCGCGCTTCTTTTGCACCAAGTCAGCGTTGCAGTCTGGGCATTTCATGATAGTTCCCTTCGTGCTGTGAATGTGTCTTGCAAAGCCACCCTGACCGAATTTGGCATGAACTGCCACCCCACAATTCTGGGGCCATTTGTCGTCACGGTTTCTTGCAAGTGATCCATTTAGCGATTTGGTTTTCGCGCTTTCAGAAGCGATTCTAGGCCACCGTTTGTCGGGCCGAGATCAGTTTCAATGCTGTTCGGGTAGAGAAGGCAATAAATCGTCTTGGTAATCGGGCCGCTGATTGGACTACCGCAAGCTACGCAACGAGCGGGATTGATAAACCTCCATCGCCCGCCCGACGGAGCAGGCAGCAAAGCGCCTTCAAGAATTGCCTGTTCGTCGCTGGTGAGACTCCAAGGATGTTTCTTTCCTACCAAGGCTTCGTAGGCGGGGTCGAAACTGCTCCAGACCAAAGTCAGGTTGCCATCGTCGTTGTACAAGAAGCCTTGGTTCGAAAACCCGGCATGGAACGGATACGGCTGTGCGAAGCCGTTTTCATGTCCGCAGGACGCGCACGTGATGATGACCATCCCGGTTTATAGCGCGGATCACGCAAATGTACCCCAAAACACCTCAGCGACTTGCACGAGGCTTTATCGCTGCGACTGGGGCTGGTCGTGTTGGCGCACCCGACACCATGACGGGCTAGTGGCGCTTGTGTAGGCTGGGCTTCGAGAAGGCGAAGCCTAAGGGCACGCCAAGGTGATTGATCTATTCTTCGTATTAGATTGGGTTGTGGCGGCGGCGCTGGCGTTTGGCGCGGCCTTTGTTGCCCTGCGGTATTTCAAGCTCTCGCCCCTTTTGGCCCTTATTATCGGAATGGTCATTTTTACTGGACTTCACTTTCCCCTCTACGTCTTTACGGCTCGCGTCGTAATTCCTGCCCCTCACTAGCCGTGGATTCGTCAAAGACAATATCGCCAAAAATTTGCCAGAACATGCTGTAAACGCGGCGGCCAGAATCAGTGCTGAACGTCGACTTTCCACGAAGGCGACATGGCACTTGCCTCCCTTGGCGCGAACTGATGACAATCCTTCACAATGAGGATGCGATGCCTAGGCGCCATCTGACTAACGACGAGCGAGCGATTAGGCGCTCACGGGGAATCGCGGTCTGGCGTTTCTTGCCGTTCATGCTGATGATAATCGCCATTTTTATCATGAGTAGCGATGATCAGCTTTTTGGTCAGTGCATAGGTCGCCATCCAGCCACTGCGAGTGGTCGCGGTGCCGGTTGGGCGCGCCTGATCGTAGCGATCCCTTGCAGTCCGTATTATGTGCGCGACTTTTCCGATCATTGGCTGGTGATAGCGATCTTCTGCGCAGGCGTCGCACTCGCTATTCCCCAGTTTTTCTGGATGAAGCGACACAAGGCTTACTGGGATAAAGTTCGCGAGAAAGAGCGTATCAAACGGGCCAGCGATAATTGAGGCTTTCTTAAAAACTCATGAGGTAGTTGCATGAATACGGTGTACGTTGCGCCTCCTTATGTTTGGGCTATCGGCGCAACCATCCTGATCTATCTCGCGACAGCGGGTTATTTGATGAATTACCTCAAGCGCATTCATCCTGACACTTGGATTCAGTTGGGGAGTCTGTCCATCATCCTAAATAACTCAATCCGAAACGGATTTCTCACCCTCGGGTTCATATTCGGACGAAGGTATCGACTGCTGAACGACATTCGGCTCTCCAGAATAATCTGGGCTGTTCGCGGTCTTTTTGTGTTTTGTTTCTTGTTGATTGCGGCTGAAAAATTGTTTCATGCTCTGCCGCCACGCTAATCACGATGACCCGTCGCGTCGTGGAACACGTCTGCCCAATTGACTCGCCAATGGCGCAGCACGCGCCGCTATCATGAAAGAGGCTAAGCAATGAACCCCGTCGCGGCGCCCCCTATTGGGAGTCTCGCATGCAGCTTTTGCGGCAAGGCTCAAGCGGATACAAAGACTCTCTGGCGGGCCGGAGCAGAGGACTCGACTCTCTGCATTTGCGATGAATGCGTGTTCACCTGCTTGGCGGGAATGCGGGAGACTGATCGTTCGTGGTTCGATAACGAACTAAGGTCTTATTTATACGGCTATCAAATAATTCCGCCTTCAAATTAGGACACGACCGCAATGCCGCAAGCTCACTTCTTCCCGCTCTACGACTTGCAAAGGGGTTGCAAACGGCATGGAGTTCAGGAGGTCAGGCCACCACGCACGACCTCCTGAGACCCGCCGCAATTCGGCCAGAACTGGTCGATCGAGAAGTCGTCCATGGGGACCAGTCTGTTTGTCACAGGGATCAAGAAAAGTTATTGGCCGCTTACGCCGTCGTTCGAATTGAAGCAGGGTGAACTAAAGAGCGAGATGCCGGGTTGGAAGAAGTACTGCGCAGTGCCGGATTGTGAGGAGTGGTATTTTGTTCCAACGGATCGGCTGCACTCGGACATCGACAAAATCGAGTGTGATGCTCGCCTGTTTAAACCGAGATTTGCGGCCTGCACAGAAACCTTTCGCGTCAGTGGCACAATTGTCGAAATGGCAATTCCGAGAGCCGCAATTGCGCGCTTTCAAGAATTCACTCAACGCGGAACAACTCTAGTTCGACGCTTTATTCAACGCGGCTCGACTTGCTAGAAAAGTCGACGAGAGCCTTCATGAGCGGTGAATCAAAACTTTCAAAACGAAAAATGACGGTCCGCACCGCGATCGGCTACTCGGCCGCAATACTTGTGATGTTGCTGTCACTCGACAAGGAATTCCACGCTGGACGTCATGTTCTGGACAGCTTGTCGGGGCGACACATCGCCCAAACTGCCAACGCCGCGGGCGCGGGTCGGGAATTTGTCTCACCTGAGTGGCTTCGCGAGCGTGCGGGCACAGACACAACTCTCATCGACTTCAGTGTTGATGGTGTTCGCTACCGCATCCCCCGGAATTACTTGATCCACATGAACAACTGGCGAGGCGGACCTCAGGAAAGCGTGTCGCTCAGGATCGCGCTGCCGAGTTTCGAACCCCTCACCAAGGCGAACGGGGCCTGTTTTGCGCACTTCTATCGCGACCGGCCAGCCGGATGCACGACCATCGACTTCGACATCATGAAGCGGGGAATTCCCGCAGACACAGAAACGTTCGGGAACGCGATCAAACTGTATAGGGAGACGGCGGCTCCCGGGCAGGGACCGTACGGGTATCAGCTATTCGAAATAGGACCGCCAAATGCGCGCGGCCAGATCTACCGAAAAAAGTCTGCCGGCGGCCGAGTGGTGGTATTCCGCTGATTTATCAGCACTCTGACAGCGGGGACAGCAGATCGCGGTACTTGCGACACCTCTAGCCGAGCGGCCGGCGGAGACATTGTTCACTTCATCTTTCCAATACAGCAGCTCAAAAACGCAGAAATAATCGAAGCCGGGCTGCGCGGATTGGTTGACGGCTTTACACGAAGGGATGAACACAGATGACCCAGGTTCAGCTCAACCAGGATGCAATTCAAGCCACGAATGTTGCGGAACCGTCGCGCGAACCGGCGTATGTCGCACACATCAGGCTCAATCGAAACTGGATGCAGACCGAAAACGGGATGAATCCGCATCAAATGTCGACGATCTTTGGTCAGATCACAACAGGTGTTATTCGGTGAAAAAATGGCCCTCGTGAAATGCAGAGAGTGCGGCAAGGAGATTTCAACCGATGCCCGATTATGTCCTCACTGCGGGGCGCGACCATCTCGGCGAGGGAGTAGGACTATTGCGTTGGTAGTGGTCGCAATCTTGGGCGCTATTGTTATTTTCATTGCCCTTACGAAGGATAGCACAAACCAATCGGTTGTAGCTGATCTGTTGGTGAAGCAGGGTCAATGCCGAGATCAGATACCGCAAGCAGAAGCGGTCGGCGTGCGAATTGAACGAAGGGAAGGAATAACCGATGCCTATTATGATGAACCGGCTTGGAGAGCGCTGGATCATGAATCAAAGGTGCGAAACGCACTACTTTACTATTGCGCCGACATGCCAACAAACGGTGTCTATGCTGTGTTTATCAAAAGCAAGCAGACCGAAAGTAACTTGGCGCACGTGGTCAACGGCAACTACTTCGACGACTAGTCGACTATGAACGTAACAACCTCGCGGCACAGCAGGGGAGTTGGGCACCAACCCAAAAGATCTGTAGTGGGTCTGTTTGATTCATCTCTAATCCGCTGGAGGCTGGTTATCCACATCCAAGCCAGAAATGTTGCACGTTCCGAGATCGATGACGTTTAACGACTTGGCGAAGTCCTTCCAGAACGTGCCCTCCAAAATTACCATTTTCCCTGTCGTCCGATGGATTGGGCCAAGATACGAAACGCAAGTATTCGCACCGGAAGTTGGACTCTCGGAAGCGGCTTTGGAATCCCAGAAGTGATATTGCTCGAATTGAATTACGAGCCATCCGCGCACTCTGACTCTTTTTCCGTCGTACTTTGCGGAGCTGGCGTTCAACTCACTGGGTGTGAGGGCTGGCAGTCCAGCGACTACGATCAATACTAGGGTCGTTATCATTGCGGGCACGTCTCTATAGTCAGTGGTCGCGCTAACAGAAATATGGGGGGAAAGTGTTGCGAGCTGGCCAGCACTGTCAAGGACCGCCACATACTATTGGCCAGCTTCAGCAAGCAGCATTGAATGCTCCGTGACGTCTGAACCGCAACGGCGTAAAATTGGCGGTGTAAGGTAATTGACGGGGCAAATGAAATACGAAACCGATCCGCGATTCGAAGCCTACTATCTCGAAGATAGCTACGTTCTAGGATTGGAAGAGAACGAGCCCTCTCGGTTGGGTTTCTCGCTTCTTCTTGCGCTAACTCCAAAGCATCCACTCTATGTTCGGCCATCGCCCGCTGAGCAGCATTGCTATCGAAATGGCGTGCTAGCGTTTGAGGGCGTGACCGCAATTGATTGGACAGACCGTCACTTTAGGCCGATCAGTGACAAGGCCGGGGCAATTGACTACGGCAACATTGACGCGTTCGAGATAAATCCGAGAGGGTCATATGTCGTCAAGGGAGAGTGGGGGCTAGTTACTCTGAAGGCAAAGCGCGCAAGCATGATAGTCTCCTGAGTTGTTCTCGTGGGTGTCCAGCATTAGGTTATTGATGGGCATGCACTCAGCGGGTTAGTGGAACCATCATCAATCTGACCCCAGCGCCACACTAGAGAGTAGATGAGTCAGATGTTCGACATTGATCTGGCATATGACCGTGGACATACGGCCAAGGGAACCATGCTACTCACGATAGATGAGCTTATTGAACTTACGCGCTTCTCGAAGCTGAAGCGGACCATGATCCATACCGTAGAAGGCTACGTGCTGGAGGGAGGTTATGAAGTCGCGACTCCGGGATTTAGTTTGTACGGCCCGGATGAGGGATCAGAGAAATTGAGTTGGACCGAGCAGGTTGATCGCATGGAGAGCCATGTACGATCACTGACAGATGACGCGCGCGCGCATCCATTGCCCGTCATGTTTCAGGTTTGGCTCGACGAAGCGCCGGATCAAGTGAGGCGATCTCGGCCCAGACCTTAGCGGCCCTACCACACCCGGCAGCCAGCAAGTACGCAATGCCAGCGAAAGCCAGTCCAAGACCAAGCCAAATGGCGAATGACCATCCCATACGTTTCTATTCGTTTCCCCGCAAGAATTTCGAAATTCGCTCACGCCGGGTCCGTCTGTCTGGGCTGAGATTGCCCGTACTGATCTATGTAGTCGGAAAAGTCGGCCTTTGATGAAAGGCTAATTGGAACGCGGGCTTCCACTATCGCCCGGAATACTTCGAACTGACCTTCTGTCGTCTCAGCGCCCTCGCGGTAGTAGAACACAGCACCGTTGCTTGCTCTCAATTCCGCAAGTCTCGCGACCAAATCGGCCAAGGTCGTGGGCTTTCCGTCAACGATGATTGTGCCCGGTTGGAGAGCCTTCACACGAACCACTTTCATTGGGGCGGCCTCATCAGCTTGACTTGCAGGCGAGATCATCTTTGACACCGCCTGCAATGACTAATCCTACCGGTACAATGATCGTCGCTTTGCACCAATTACGAATCTTGCTCATGCCGGGTCCCTCGGGTCGGGAAGAGCAGCCGCTTAGCGTCGAGTCAGCATGGGTGTGCAATGTCCTCGTCCGGCGTGCAGGCGGAAAGTCTGGAACTGTTCAGACTTGGCCACAACCGCCCTTGGTATAGAAAAGCCGTACCTCGACTTCGTCCGTTCGTAGGCAGCCATCGACCCAACGACCCTTGAGCACAGGTCGCTTCAAAGGCGTATAAACACCATAGCCATCGGGCACGCCGTGCCTCCACTCACCAACGTAGGTGCTACCGCTCGGAAACGTCATGGTGCCTTGACCATCTCTTTTGTCATCAAGAAAGTCGCCGTCGTAACCGCTACCCCTCGCATACTTTTCGATACCACGACCATTTCTTTTGCCCTCGTGGTACTCGCACTCGCACGTGCCGGTGGGCTGCCCGTTTGCCAACCACTGAACGGTACCTCTTCCCTCAGCCAATCCGTCCCTGCAATCTCCGCTCCATTGCATGGACTCGTTGGGTTGTGGGTAAAGATTCCAAATCTTGCATCCGGTTTTTACGTCAGCAATCCATCCTGCTTCGCCCGCCAAAGCTAACGGAGCTACGGCGAGTGAAAGAAGCACCACATAAGAACCCAGACGAGTCATTAATTCCCCCGTGACCTCGCAACTTAAGACTAGGGGTGCGGTCGCGCAAAATGCAGAGGTGGTAGATGCGGTTCTCCGCAATCACATTGGGGCGGCGGAACGACGACGAGTTGCAAGTGTCGATTCTCTTTCACCGGTTCGGGCTTCTGAGTCAGCGTTAGGCTCATAAATGCTCCGACGGTAAGACCCAACGCGGCGACCCCGGCCATGACGACAGCGACCATCATGGTGGCGGTGTTCCTGTCGGATTTCTGTATTTCGCTCACGTCGGGTCCGTCGGATCGTTCGGCCAAGTGTCCCACGGAATGCCGAGCTTCTTGAACTTCCGAACCTCCCATGCGGCCACGCCAAAGACCATCCCGAACAGTCCGACCACATATACGGCTATGAAGCAGATGACCACGAACCATAGCGGCCAGTGCAACCAAAGACTCAGAAGTAACGCAACGGGCCCGGCTACAAGCAATGCGCCAATACGCTCCGTTGCAGTGAATTGCCACGTTGGAGAAAACGACGCGGGGCGTCCTTCATGGGATTTTTGATTTTCGCTCACGCCGGGTCCGTCGGATCGGAGATTTTCGCCGGAATCGTTGTGACATCGGGTACGTCGATGTCGATGATGTCCACCGACCGCCGGATCAACGACTGCATCACCCTCTCGGCTTGGCGCAGTTCGGCCATTGTCATGTCGGAAGGATCAATTTTCAATGCTGGGTGGCCAGCACCGTCGGTCACGGGCAACACTGGCTTGCCATAGCCGCGATCAAGAAGGATTTCCGCTGCTCGGATGGAGGCGGACGGGTTGTCGTCTTGTTCGAGCCAGTACATGAGCCGGTTGACGACGCGACCCGGGTTCTCTCGGCATTGTTGCGCGAGGGTTTTACCTTTCGGTCGCCCTGCTGGATTACCGCTCTGACCTTTAGCCCACTGCATCGAAATCCCGCTTCGCAGCAACAAGTTAGCACAAAATGCGGGTCGGCGCTGGCTTGGTGCGAGAACAGGGTCTGTTAGTGGCGCTGAACTTCGTAGGCAACCATCATGGTCGCAGTCCATATCCGGCAAAGGTAGCCTGCACTTTTGGGTCTTTCGCAATAGCGGTGGAGAGGTCCGCGTTGCCGCCTGTAGCGTCGCCCTTGCGTAGCTTGGCGATGCCGCGTCCGTATATCGACGGTGCGAGATCAGGCTGTTTGGCGATGGCGGCGTCATAGTCACGAATGGCATCGTCGTACCGACCTTCACGCAATTCGACCAACCCGCGACTGTCCAAAATTCCGGCGTCATCTGGGCGCAGTTCGAGCGCCTTGTTGCAGTCGGTGAGTGCCATCGCGAGATCAACATCGGCCTCTGCCCGCGCGAAGCAGCGGCTGTTCAGAATCTCGGCGCTATTGGGAGACAGCGTGATCGCCTTGTCATAGTCAGCTATTGCGCGAACGTGATTCCCCTTGTGCTCGTAGGTAAACCCCCGAACATAGTAGCCGTCGCTCCTTTGTGGTTTCAGACTGATAAAACGATCAAGATCGGTGATCGCCTGATCGTAGTGACCGAGATTCATCTGCGCCGTGCCGCGCCCAAGGTAACCCCCTTCGTATTTTGGATTCAGCGCGATCAAGTGATCAAAATCTCTGAGCGCCTGATCATATTGATAGAGGTTCAAGTGCGCCTGTCCGCACCAGAGGTACCCGAAAGCATAGTTCGGATTCAATGTGAGCGCGCGCTCAAAGTCGGTCAGAGCCCGGTCATTATCACCTCTTGCCAGATATAGCTGACCACGAAACGAAAAACCCATTTCGTACTCTGGCGAGGTCTCAATAGCGTGTTCGAAGTCGTTGAGGGCGTTCGCCTGATCGCCAAGGAGCAGAAATGCTCGTCCCCTGTTGATATATGCTCGACTGAGGTTGAGGTGAGAAATCCCGCCCGATGAAATCAACGCGCTGCAAGCATCGACGGTGACATGCCCCGAAATGTCATTACAGATTCGAAATTGTTCGGTCCAGATGTTTTCCTGGGCTCTCAACATCGAAGCAGACAAAATCGACGCGACGATTGCCGTGGCGAAGATGACGCACGATAAACCAAAATGCACACCCTTCAAGGTTTCACTCCCCACTCGGCAAATCGGTCGGCGATCTTGGCGTCCAACGCCGTTGCCGCCGCGATGTCGGCATCACCAAGCTCGGCATAACCCAACCGCTTCTTCGCAAGGCCGCGAACGTACAGCGACGTGGGCATGGTGCTGTTGTGTCTCAAGGCGGCATCGCAATCGGCCATAGCATTCGCGAAGTCGCCAAGGCGATAACGCACCAAGCAACGCGAATCCAATGTAAACGGATTGTCCGGCGCGATCTGCAGCGATTGATTGCATTCCGCTAGAGCCACGTCGAGCCATCGGCCCAGCGTCGCCCGCTCCCAACACACTCCGTTCAGAAGTATGGGGTTGCTGGGATTGGCTTGAACTGCGGCATCGAGAGTGGCTTTAAGTTGACCGACTTGCCCCATTTTTTCCAACACCTCGCCCAACCCGCGCCAAGCTGACGCGAGTTCCGGCTTGTATTTTATTGCACGCACGAAGTCGTCTCGTGCCTGCTCGTATTTTCCCAGCCGATAAAAAGCCAGGCCGCGATTAAAGTAGGCGGCAGGAATTTCGCTCACGGCCCAGCCGTGCACCTTGGCTTCCAAGATTATGCTTGTGCAAGCGGACACGACCCGCTCGTAGGAGATGCCGTGTTCCTTTTCGCAAGACGATTCAATAATGGTCCCCGCCCTTGCACCACTCGCGAATAAGGTTGCCAGTGCGGCAGCGGCAAATGCGATGCTTTTTTTGGCCATCCCAGCGCAACAATACCGCAAAGAGCTGTGAACGATACAGGTCGCCGGCATATTCACGGACGCTTCATCGGACTGATATTCTTCCTCTGATGGAGGATCATCCGTGCGCGCGAGCTTGAAACAAATCGTGCATTGGTGGGAACGGTAGCATTGGCCTTTTTTGCCAATAGCTTTTCTCCATTTGTTTGCGATAGTGGGGGTGGTGCCCAAAGTGTGGCTTCTCCGATCACTCGGGCGGCGAACGATTGCGGTATTTTGCTAGAATCTCTTGAACATAAATCAACAAGACAGGGATAAGTGCGGTTGGAGGCAAAATCTCTAGAAAAAACAAGATTGTGTTGCGAACGTGCGTGTCAAATAGTGGCGCGTATCCAAATGTCCAGACAAGATATAGAAGCAAGAGAATGTATGTCAGCAACAAGCCCAATACGATCGCCACATAATACCTTACAAGCTTACGGACCATTGTCTGTTTCCATGCGCATCCACCCCAATTTCAAGGCGATATGCGGGTCATGATTCAATCTTCGCCACCAATTCCTCTAACTCAATCTCGCTGAAATCTCCTACCAATTGAGCCACAATGAAGAGGCCTTTCCAGATCGCCAAAACAGCAAAAATGCTGCGAACAAGCTCTGGGTCCTTTGCGTCTTTGAGTTCCTGTAGGCCAAGCTGCGCGAGCTGCTCCAAGGCTTTTTCATATTCAGTGCGAAGATATTCGGGCAGTGCGGGATTGTGACCATTTCGTCGGGCGCCATCAATTGTTGCGACCAACGTGTATGTGTTCCAGTGAGTGATACCTCTGGCTGCATAAATTCGCACCAAATGAGGCACTGCAGCGTATGACGCAACACCTACATCGCTTTGGTGATGAAGTTCATTCCACAATTCTTCCCATGCGACCGACTCGTTGCAGCCACGTTCGAGCGCTCGGATGGCATTGCGAGGACCGTAGGGTGTGCGGTATCCCCCTTCCAAGTTGCTCCATCGAGGATCATCGAAGTCCATCGGCCTGTCTTACTTCCACGTCTTGTTGTTTCGGTTTGCCTTCCGCACACCACCAGCCCTCTTAGGAGACCACAATATTGGCGCGCTGTGCCGTGAGAGTGACGCGCCCCCATTCCCCTTCAAGACAATATCGCCCTTCTCCACTTGTCGCATCGACTTCTACGGACCAGGCTTCACCGCGGACGGCCTCACACTGATGCTCTCCGCGCTCCCAAACGTGCCAACGCCCATTTCGTAGTTCGGCATGCATCGCAGTCCGACGCGGTGGCCACGGGAGCCTAGCGGCACATGCATCGATGCCAATCCTGATGGCGGAGGCCGCATTCCTTACCGTGTAGGCTGGTGGGAGACGCTCGCCGCATGACGCAAGCAGCGCAAATGCTAAAGCAGCTATAGCTAACCGCCTCAATTGTTTGTCTGCTCCACCAATTTCTGCAACGTCCAAAGCATATCAGAAACGCCCGTTGTCTTGGCAGACAGATGCGCAATGCCTGCAGCCGACGCTGTGCTACAATCAGCATCGCCTTGCAAATGTGTGTTGGCGACAAATGGACGAGATTGGCGCAGAGACATCGCGATGATTGTACAGATCGCGGTCGTGGTCGCACTTGCGGCCCTGTACTTCGCGCCTACGTTTGTCGCCGCGCGCCATCAGCATCCCAACAGGATCGGCATATTTCTGATGAACCTGTTACTGGGGTGGACCGTAATTGGCTGGATCGCATCACTCGTGTGGGCGGTTTCACGCTCAACACTGAACGCCAATTAGAACAGAACCAAAGTGGGTAGTGCCCAAAGTGTGGCTCAAAATTGAGATAGCAGTATCTCCTCCCGCGAGCGGGAGGAGTATAAGCTAACTACACGACAAGCCGCACTTTTGGCACCCTATTTTTTCACATGTCTCAGTTTGATTTTTTAGCAATGATACGAACCTTCTCGCCATCGGGAATATCCTTGATCTGAAAGGCCATATTTCCGGAGGCCGACATGAGTTCATCTATCGAAATTATCCCAAAATTGTCGCCTTCATACTTGCCACCAAGGGTCGCGGGTATCTTGAAGCAGTAGCACCTTCCACTGCCGGGTTCGCCAAGTAGTGCTTCGGCCTCAAGCCTAGGCAGTTCCATCTCCCAATCGAGCACAAAATCTTGATTGCCGCGAAGCAACTCATATGCGGACCGTGAGCTAGCTATCTTAGTCGCCTCTAGTTCTTCCGGACATATCCGCCAGATCTCCCCGGCATCGTCCTGAACAATGACATTGCCGAACGAATTGATTGCGATTACCTCTGTTGGTTCGATCCCACGCCAACTCCATGCGTTTCGGATTGTTTTCACTATATCGATCATGCCGCCTTCATTTCGAATGTTCCACAGTTCTTCCTTGGCTTCGTCAAAAATTTGGTAGGTCTTAGTTTGAGTTTTGACGTTGCTGGCGTTCATGCGCCAATACAATTCTCATCGCGGGGCCAGCAAGCCGAAGCATCTCCTGCCAGCCCCGTGCATCAAGTTCCAGGTTTTCGAGGAACGACGCTCCGAGAAGGTCTCGAATGGCGGGATCTGTCGACTTGGCTGCGTCCTCTAGTACATCCAAGATTCTTTTGACAGGACTAAAGTTCTCTCGTTCCACCTCTGTTTGAACGAAGCGCGTCAGGTCGCCGAAAAAGACATGGGGCAATAGCTCGTCATTGTCTTGGATGTGCTCGGAAAGTAGAGGCTTCAATTCTGGAGCCGCGTCCACGAGAGTCGTTACAAGAATAAGAGCGCTCTTCATGCTCACTTCGCCGCAACCCTCTGCCGCGCCAAGGTTTATCTTGGAACAATTCTATCGGGCAAGAACTTCTGAGAGTCGGAATCGCGAACAAAGGCGGACCCCACAGGCGCATCCAAGTACGCGGTGATGTCGGGGCTATAATTCGCGATCGTATTGACGTTGTAGAACGCGAAGTTTGCTGGATCGTCGCTATATGCGTCTGACTCATCCCCTGCAAAAAATCGCCAGCCACTATCGGGAGAATCGACACTGTCTGGCTCCTCGCGGTACATGTATCCGACTGGCTTGCCGTCGACTGTAATTCTGTTTGACGCAATGCACGCGCCAAATCCAACGGCAAGGGGCTTCATGTCAGAAGCTCTGAGTGCAAAGTTCTTGGCCACCTGTGCTCCCCAATGCATATTTACAAAGTGAAGGTAGCCTTTTCGGCATTTCCGACAATCACTTTGTAGGTATCAGCGTTCCATTGGTCAGGTAAATGGGACGCTCCGCTGGCGCACATACCTGCTTCTCATGTGGTTTCAGCGGCCCGGCCCAGCATTCGTAATCGTAGTGTAGATTGCCGATAAGCAAAACGCGCTTACCATCTAACCGCTCTAGATCCCCGTTCCGAGCAGGCAACATTATCGTCACATCCCAAGGTGTTGATGGAAAGACGACCTCAAATTCGCGATCAGCATAAAGCGTCCCATAGAAGCAAACGTTCTTGCGTTCTGCGCCTGTGGGAAGAGACGACACGTCGCGTGGTGTCAATATCTTGCACCTAGAGTCGATCAGTGCCCTGTCCAGATCATCACTTTCTAGGACAGTTAACTTTGCTGGCGCGGCGTGACCAAATCCAAACAAGATGACTGACAAGAACACAGCTGGAAGCATCGCATCAACTGCAACTTTGGTACTGCGGCTCACTGACAGTCCTCGTCGTAGGCAACCGATGGATACTCGCCAGCGCGGAAAGCCACCACCGAGCGATCGTCAGTCTCAAAAATGATCGCCCGACGATGATTTGCAGCGTTCAGGATGAAATGGTCCCCGTCCCCACGGCGTTCGACAACAAGGTTGTGGCCATACGCTTCTCGCAGGCTCCCAATGGTTGAGCCGACTCCAATGCGCTTCGCGGTCAAGACGCGTGACGGGTTGTTGATCTCAATCCTTGTCAGGTGGCCATTTTCAATCATGTAGCCGATGCCTGCGTTAAGTCCGTCAGGCCGGGTGTGAACCCAACAAGACTTGCTTTCCGGTGTTCCGTCCGTTTGCGTGAGGTGGGCGTCTAGCACCCTTTCGATTGCACCCAACGTCATCCCAAAATGAATCTCGCCAAGTCCATCCATCGTCAGTCTGTCGTGTGAATTTGCAAACACTGGATTGCCAATGATCGAGACCATAACAATCACAGTTAGCGAGACCGGACGTCTCATGCTGCCTTCTTCCTGTATGAGCCACGCTTTGGCACCATGTCATTCCTTGAGCAGAGCAACTAGGGTGTGGGACTCACGGGATGAACCGATGCGGCTATGCGACGAGCCAGGTCATCATTTTCGTGGTCTTTGACCAACCAAATGTGAAGCTGCGAAGGCCATCGATAGTCCGTTTCCCAGAGATATCCCCGAACTCTTTCATCCGGGTCTGCGATAGCTACTATTGCGCTACGCTTTGGGATGTCCGCACGTAACGCGAGCCCTTCTCTCTGTTGGTCGATGCTTGGCGCATTTCCTGCGTAGATACCAACGACGGGAACGCGGGCGCAGACAACTTGAAATACTGCGAAGTCGGTTGTTCGTTTGCCGCCGTCCAAGGTGCAACCACTCGGGAGGTCAACGGCGAAGGCTCGTCGCGCTATAGTCTCCGGTCGATTGTCTTCAGGTGGCGCCGGTTTGCATCCGAGTTCGAGCAATCCGCTCATTACCGCGACAACTGCAATAGCCAACATCTTCATAGTTGGGTGCCATTTGGCAGCATGATGATGACTCCCGAGAGCAACAAAAGCGCCAGGAGAAATAGCGCCAAGCAGGCATAGTACCGGTTTCTGTACTTCATTCCTTCAGGGTCTTTGAAATCTGAAACATCGAGGATGAACGCATAACTATTAAACGATCCGCGCTTCGCCCAAGAACCGATGTGGGGAGCCATCAGCGTCATGTTCCACACGCCAGCCACAAGGAAGAGGACTGCAAGAAGAATTAACAGTCGAACGAGATGGATTGGAATCAATCAGGTAGCCCCCTTCCCCAAGATCTCCTTCAGCTCCGCTTCATCAAAATTAGCCGCCAAATCTGCAAGTATTGGCTGTTCCTTCCAGACCGCCAGCAAGGCAAAAACACTCCGGATGAGATTGGGATCAGACGCCTCCTTTATTTCCTGAAGAGCGTATTCAGCGAGTTCGTGAATGGCCCCATCGTATTCATGTAATAGAAATTCAGGCACCTTCGGATTGTGGTCCTGACGTCTAGCGAGATCAATTGTTGCCGCGATGGCGTATGTATTCCAGTCAGGTACGCCGCGAGCAATGTATATCCGAACCAAGTGAGGCACCGCAGCGTACGATGCCTCGCCAACATCACCCTGGTGATGAAGCTCGTTCCAAAGTTCTTTCCAGGCCTTATCGTCATCCGTGCCGCGCTCCAGTGATGCAAGCGCGTTCCGCGGATCGTAAGGAATGCGATAACCGCCATTGAGGGAAGACCAAATCGGATCGTCGAGCTTCATCTAGCCGTTTCCACCTGCGACTTTGCTTTGTCGGCGGATTTACGAATCTATCGTCTGTCGTAGTTGAACCAATTACCCTGATACTCTCTCTCGAAGTTCTCTTTTGAATCGAAGATCACTTGCGCAGGCTTCCTTCTGAAGTAACCGAAGTCGTCATGCGCGCTAATCATCTCGGCATAGGCGTTGGACCACTTCGCCTTGAGGTCTTCTCCCAAATTCTTCAACTGTGCGTCAGTGTAGAAAAAGATACCGACGCCGCTCCCAACCTCTCTTATTGTTCGTCAGATTGCGCCGGTCCATGATGAGTGGGGTGGCCCGCAGTTCAACATTTTGTCGCTTCATTTGGCTATTTTGCGCAATGCGGCGACAAAAACACTTGGGTGTTGGATCGACTGTGCACGAATGATGTAGGGCGTGGCGTCGCGGCTTCGCATCAACTTCCGTACCTGCGACCGCGAAGTTGTCTTGCCGGGACGCGAGGTCGAACGCCCATGCCTTATGAGTAGACGCAACACAGACTCGTCGCTTTGGAGCGTTCGTAGTGTCTGAAGCACGCTGTCATAGATGTCAGACATTCGTTCATAGTAGGGAGTCCAGTCGGCAGGTTCACCTTTGCAACCTGAGAGGTGCAGATCGAGCTCTTGGACACCGGGCAAGCTGCGAAATCTGGTCCAATCGCCATCGTCAATTTTGAACATCGATTTCATCTGCTATTTCCTTCTAGGGGGCTGAGGACTGTCAATATATGATAACAGAAGCATGAGCAGCGAAGGGGACCGCGAGGAAAGCCCCTACGAATTGTTCGTCGCCGAACGGCTTCGCGAACGCAAAGCCGAGCGCCTGTTTATCGATGGAGTCGCTCAGGAGAACTTTGATGCTGTCGTCATGGCGCTTGCCACGCTTCGGGATTCGATTCATGGCAGCTTTGGCCGAGCTCTCCGTGTCGCGAGCAGGAACAGACGTCACTCGCAGGCTTTTCGCTTGGACATGTTTAACTTCCTTGTCAGATATGGAGAGGAGCTTCGCACGGCTGCGCCGCATGACTTCGTGCTGATCGACTTTCTCCGCGCCGTGCTGCCCCGCTATACAGGGCCAGCGATCGCGCTCTTTCGTGGCGAAACGTTTATGAATCGCAAACATCGCAGCTATGGCTTTTCGTGGTCGGCCAACGAGAAAATTGCACGTGACTATGCACAGCGTGAAAACTGGCGGGCCTCGCAAGGCGGCAGTGTCTTGCTAAAGACCAAGGCGCCTGCACGTGCAGTGATCTGTGCGCCGGCATTGCTGAACAATCGTTATGGGGAAGAAGAGTACTTCGTGGATCGACGGCGACTCACAAAAGTTGTAGTGCTCGAACGGTTCTCCCAGCTGAGTCTTCGCGACTTTAAGGCACCGCCGACTGTCGACTAGCGCATTTTTGCCAAACTGCACCGCAGCGAGTGGCCAGTGTTTTTGTCGCATTCTGCACTATCTGCGTTGCGCACGATCAACGTTTCTTCGCTCGACGCTCGCCGCGTTGCCTCGTTGGTGGTTCAGTGATTTCGGCGGCGCTCGTTTTCCCCTTGACGTGTTCTTATATTTTGTAAAAGATACAAACCGGCCCAATTGGGGAAGTCCAATGAAACTTCTGTGGTTTCATCTTATGCCATACGGGAAACTGCCCGACGATTTCGCGACGAAACACGCGAGCGTGTGGGTCGATGTCGATCGCGGGCTATTCGATCCGGTCGCGGCGCACGGCATGTATAACGACTATTTGGACGAAATGGAGTTTGCGGCCGAACAAGGCTTCGATGCGGTTTGCGTGAACGAACATCACTCCAATGCGTATGGCATGATGCCATCGCCAAACGTCATAGCCGCGACAATGGCGAGACGCACACGCGATGCAGCCATCTGCATCATGGGGAACTCCATTGCACTCTATAATCCCCCGACACGCGTGGCCGAGGAGATGGCCATGCTGGACATCATTTCTGGCGGACGCGTGATTGCGGGACTCCCAGTCGGCAGTCCCATGGATACCTGCTACGCATACAGCCAGAATCCGAGCATGGTGCGTACGCGCTACCATGAGGCGCATGACCTCATTCTAAAGGCGTGGACAGCCGAAAAACCATTCGACTGGAACGGCCGCTTCTACAAAATGCGCGACGTCAATGTCTGGCAACGACCAATTCAGAAGCCGCATCCCCCGATTTGGATACCGGGTGGCGGGTCGATCGAGACCTGGGAGTGGTCGGCACGAAGCGGTTATCTCTACTGCTATCTCTCCTATTACGGCTACAAACTTGCCCTACGGACGATGGCCGGCTACTGGAACAAAGTTCGCGAATTGGATTTAGAACCCAATCCGTTCAGGGCAGGTTTCCTGCAGTTCGTGGGCGTCGCAAATTCCCGTCAGGAAGCGATCGATCTTTACCGCGAGCCGGCCGAGTATTTTTACAATCGCTGCTTGCATGTCGATCCTCGATTTACAGGACCACCTGGCTACCTATCTGACAATTCAATTCGGGCCAACCTGACATCACAAGTCGCGGCTGCCGCGGGTGCTGCGCAGGACCGATATGCCGGCGTGTTGTCCAAAGTCCAAAAGAACATGGAAGGCTTTGTCGACAAGGGTTATCTCGTCGTTGGCAGTCCGGACGAGGTCGCCGATCAGCTGCGCAAAAGCGCCACCGATCTCAATGTCGGCAACCTTATGGTGCTTCTCCACTTCGGCAACATGAACAAAGACCTCGCGATGTACAACACCGAGCTCTTCGCGAAGAAGGTCGCACCACAGTTGCGCGGCATGTTCGAGGACAAGTGGGAAAACAAGTGGTGGCCAAAGCCACTGCAAAAAAGTGCGCGGATTTTGCCGCGCGGGATGGCGGCCTAATGAGCGATCCCGAAACCAGAACCGTCGCGGTCAACGGCCATGATATGCGCGTCCTCAGCAAAGGCCGCGGGAAGACCATTGGATTTCTGGCGGGCCTGGCGGGGATCCCCTGCTGGACGCCGTTCTTGGATTTGCTTGCCGAACAATATCGCGTCGTCGTTCCTTCATTGCCGGGGTTTCCCGGCGCAATGGGCCATGAAGATCTTGATCACTTGCTCGACTGGCTTGCGGCGACGCTCGACCTTTTGGAGGCAGCGGGCCTTGAGGGTTGCGACATCGTTGGAAGTTCCATTGGTGCGATGTTGGCGCTTGAGATCGCCGCCCTGTCACCACAGAGCGTGGGCAGACTTGCCCTGATGTCGCCCCTTGGACTCCACGACGATCGCGAACCGATCCCCCACATTTGGGCGCGCCGCGCGGTGGATTTGCCAAGCTACCTTTGTGCTCACGCCGAGACGTTGGTTGCTTTGCAGACTGCGCCAGAGGGTGCAGATGCGATTGAGTGGAGCCTATCGATGGCGCGAGCAACCTCGGCGGGAGCACGCTTGATGTGGCCTATGTGCGAGCTCGGGCTTGCAAAACGGCTCCATCGAGTCCGCCAATCAACTTTACTAATATGGGGCGGCAAAGACCGCATCTTGGGCCCGCTGTACGAGTCCCTTTTCAAAGAGGCTCTCAAATGCCCGCTGGAAAGCGTTCGACTAGCCGACGCAGGTCATTTGATTGATATCGATGAGCCGGGGCAGGCCGCAGCCCTTGTGAGCAGTTTCCTGTCCAGGGAGCACAGCACTCATGAGACGGAGCAGCTAGCCTCGGTGTCGGCGTAGGCGAGATCGCTGTAAGGAAAGCGCTACGCTTGCGCTTCGGTCAGTCGAGCGACTTTGAGTTTGGTCAGGCTGCGAAACCCGGACAGCATCAGCTGTTCGAGCTCCTTAGGCTCGGTCTCAGCGAAGGCGGTGGCGTATTTCAAGCCGACGTCCATTGCCCGGGCTAGTTGAGCAGCAACCCGAGGTGTCAGACCCGGCGCGCACCCGACGCGCTCAAAGAATGCTTCCAAGATGGCCAACATCGATTCATCAAACGCCAATTTGGTGCGCTTCATGTCCGCATCGTGCATCGCAACGCCAAAGATCTCAACGATGACGGCTAAGCCCGACTGGCTAATGCGAGGGTTGCCAAAGTGGAAGCGGGCAAATTGCTTGAGCCATGCCTCCGGATCGTCGAATGGAATAGCGTGAATTTGTTCCAGCAAATCGGCGCACAACTGCGAGAAATAATCCCGCAAAATGGCGTCTTTACCAGCGAAATAGTAACGGATGTGGCTTGGCGACATCTTCGCCTTGAGCGCGATATCGGTCAGCGAGGTTGCGGCATATCCTTGTTCGCGAATGCAGCGATGCAGCGCGCGGATGATCGCTTGCCGCCGATCATTGCTCGACTCGTTTTGCGCCGCCATCGCCCAGAAGCTCTTGACTTGTTCTTGTAATTTGTAAATTATACAAAATACATTTGCAAGGGCTGGGCGAGCATGAAATTCGGCGTGTTCTACGAGCACCAGCTGCCTCGGCCATGGCACGAGCGCAGCGAATACGAGCTGCTGCAAAACTCACTCGAACAGATCTCTCTCGCCGATCGGCTGGGTTACGACTATGCCTGGGAGGTCGAGCACCACTTCACGGAAGAATATTCCCATTCACCGGCGCCTGAAGTTTTCTTGGCGGCCGCGAGCCAGCGCACCAATCACATCCGTCTGGGGCACGGCGTCATTCAGCTTCCCACCAATAGCATCGCGCGCGTCGCCGAGCGCGTTTCGACACTCGATCTACTCAGTCATGGGCGGGTTGAACTGGGAACGGGAGAAGGTTCAACAACCACCGAGATTCATCCCTTCCACATTCGCTTCCGTGACAAGCGCGAAATCTGGGAGGAATCGATCAAGGCGCTCATTCCGATGTTCACGGAACATGGCTGCGAGTTTCACGGCCAGTACATCGACTTTCCGCTTCGCAATGTGATTCCGAAGCCCTATCAAAAGCCGCATCCACCGCTCTGGGTCGCCTGCTCCAACATCAACACCATTGAAATGGCCGGCAGTCGCGGCATGGGCGCGCTCGGGTTTCAGTTTGTCTCGCCGGAGGCAGCAACCGCGTGGGTAAACCGCTACTACCTTAATCTCACCACCAAGCTCGACAAGCTGGCCAACTATGCGGTCAACCCCAACATCGCGATGGTATGCGGATTCATGTGCGCCGAGACCGACGAGCTCGCCATGGAGAAGGCATCAGGCTGGACCTTCTTCATCTTTGCGCTGCAGTACTACTCGCAGCACGGCTATGCCGAACCCGGCAAGCTCAATATGTGGGACAAATATCAGGAGTGGCGCCAGACGCCGAAGGCGCAGGAAGCGCTACGTACCGGCCTTATCGGATCGCCTGACACCATCCGGCGCAAATTGCGCGAATACGAAAGCACCAACGTCGACCAGGTCATCCTGTTGAACCAGTCGGGCAAGACCAGGCATGACGATATTTGCGCCAGCCTCGAGCTGTTTGGCCGTGAAGTGATGCCCGAATTTCAGGGTCGCGATACCGAGCACCAACAGTGGAAGCACGGTGTGCTCGCTGGGGAGATCGCGCTCGAGTCGCTCGATACGTCGGCACATCAACGTTACCTGGCTCAGCCGGAATCCCATGTCGCGCAGAGCCAGAACGCGAGCACGCTGAAGAAGATGCTCGAAGAACGTGACAAACAACGCAACGCAACCGGCAGCTAGCGCAGGGCGATCTGCCGGGAAAAGACAAACGTGAGTTCATCAGGGGGAAAGTGATGCGTAAATCCATTCTGTTTGGCGCCGTATCCGCGGCAGCAATGTTCGTACCGATCGCGGCACGGGCTGCGGTTGAAGTTGTGGTGGTGACCGCGGAGCGTCGCTCGGAGTCGGTGCAAGACACGCCGGTCGCGGTCACCGCGCTCAGCGCCGATTTCCTCGAAAAGACCAATAGCCAATCGCTCGAGGACGTTTCGCGCTTTACGCCGAATCTTGCATTTAACCGCACCTCTAATTTCGTGCAGTTGACCGTTCGCGGTATTGGCCTCTCGCAATACAATCTGGGCGGCGAGCCTGGCGTGGCCGTCTATGTCGATGGGGTTTATCTGGCCCGACCCTTTGCGCTTGATTCTGTGCTGAATGATCTTGAACGCGTCGAAGTTGTGCGCGGGCCACAGGGCACGCTCTATGGCCGCAATGCCACCGGTGGCGCCATCAACCTCATCAGCAAAGCACCGTCAGACACGTTCGAAGCTAACGTCGGCATTACGGCTGGCGACTATGGCCGACTCGAATTGGAAGGGGTGGTGAGCGGACCCCTGAACGACGACGCAACGGTCAAGGCCCGTCTGAGCTATGTTGGCGATCAGCATTTTGGCTATACGCTCAATCTCTTCAACGGTCACCACGTCCAGAGTTTTCTGGAGAATTCCTTGCGTGGCCAGATCGAAGCCGATCTCTCCGACGACGTTACTGTAACATTCGGCGCCGACTACACGCACGAGCATGACTCAGGCCCGGTGTTCAAGCCCGGTCTGATCACGCCCTTTCCGCTTCCCGGTGCGATTCCTGGCACGGTCTTCCCATTTGGATTCTCCGCGGCTTTCGGAGGACGCGTCTCGCCAGATCCTTGGAAGGTCTACCTGAACGGACCACAGGACTATACCTTCGAAGCTTCGGGTCAGAACGGCAAGTTGGTCTGGAAGCTTCCCGGCTCGACCTTGACGGCGCTCGTCGCGCATCGTGACACGAGTTTTCATTTGCTTGGCGATCTCGATGGCACAGATTCGCCGCTGTTCCTCAACGAAGATCTGCATGAAGCTGCCACCGCCTACAGCGGCGAACTGCAGCTCGCGTCCAGTGATCCGGGACCGTTGCAATGGATTGTCGGCGCTTTTGCCTATCACGAGGCGGGGCATCTTGATTATCTCTTTCACGTTGGTCTCTTTGGCACCGATCTGCACGACATCGCGGATCAGAAGACGACGTCTTATGCCGTGTTTGGCGAGGCGAGTTATCTTCTGACCGATGCGCTCAAGGCGACCGTTGGCCTGCGCTATTCCAATGATGACAAGTCGCTGAACGAGTCGAGCGAACTCTTCGGCGTCAAAGGCTTCAACACCACAAGTAAGAGCTGGGGTGCGCTGACACCCAAGTTTGTCGTCAGTTATAACCTCGACACTGACAAGATGTTCTACGTTTCGGCTACCCGCGGCTTCAAGTCGGGCGGGTTCAACGTCGGTGCCCTGCAGCACACACCTTACAATCCGGAATATATCTGGAGCTACGAAGCCGGTTTTAAAAGCCTTTGGGACGAAGGCCGTGTGCAACTCAATATGGATGTCTTCCACTACGACTATTCAAATCTTCAGGTCACGCAGTACGCCGTCGGGCATACAACAATCACCAACGCGGCCACAGCCAAAGCGAATGGTGCCGAATTGGAGGTCACGGCTAACCCGATCGATGCTGTGACACTCAATGGGACGCTGGCGTACCTCGATGCGACATTCGACAAGTTCAGTGAGCTCGATACGTTCAGACCGTTGCTGGGTGTCCTCGATCTTCACGGCAATCGTCTCCCTCGCGCTCCCCAGTGGCAGACTGACTTCGGTGCTCAATATGACTTCCCATTGAGCGATATCGGAACGCTCAGCGCGCGCTATGATTTCTCTTATTGGAGCAAGACGTTCTACACCGAGTTCAACACGGGTTATGCCAGCACGCCGGGTTATACGCTCTCGAACGTCCGGCTCGCGTTTAAGAGCAGTGATGGACACTGGCAAGCATCTGCGTTTGTCAAGAACCTATTCAATCGCGCCGTTCTGACGAACGTGACGGTCTCGGCCGTGAATGGCGGCACGATCGTATCGTATGGGGAACCGCGTACCTTCGGTATTCAGCTCAAATACAATTTTGAATGAGGAAGTTCATGACGCTCATGCCTACCACAGACGATCTGGTTCACGGGGTCGTTCGCCCGGGATTTGAGCGCGTGCGGGACGCCTTCGCGGACAACTTCTCCGACCGTCATGCCTGTCACGAAGTCGGAGCCACGTTTTCCGCCTATGTGGGCGGGGAATCTGTCGTGCAGCTCTGGGGCGGTCATGCCGACAAGGCGAGGACCATCGGGTGGACGGAACACACGGTCGTCAACATGTTCTCTTCCACCAAAGGCGTGGCGGCCGCGTGTCTGGCATTGCTCAACAGCCGGGGTCTGCTGGATTACGAAGCGAAGGTGACAACCTATTGGCCTGAGTTTGGGCAGAACGGCAAAGAAAACATCACGGTCAGTCAGCTCCTGTCACACAAGGGTGGCCTGAGTGGACTGCGCGAGCCGACAACCATCGAGGACGTTTGCAATGTCCCCGTGCTGGTTCGACGTTTGGAAGCGGCTGCTCCGTTGTGGGAGCCAGGAACAGTGTCCGGCTACCACGCGATTACTTGGGGTCATCTCGCAGGGGAACTGGTGAGACGAATTAGCGGACAGTCCATCGGGACATTCCTGCGCAATGAACTGGCAGGTCCGCTTGGCGCCGATCTGTTCATCGGCCTGAAAAAGAACAATGGCCGAAATCCAATTGCAGAAATGATCCGCGCACCAGGTGTGCAGACGCAAACTCTCGCTGAGATGTCGGAGATCTTGAAGCTCACCCTTGGCAATCCTGTTATCCAGGCCGAGGTCGCGAACGAGCCGCGCTGGCAAGAGTCGGAAATTCCAGCTGCCAACGGGCAGGGGAACGGCGAGGGCGTCGCGCGCCTCTACGCGATGCTGGCCAATGGGGGAGCGTTCCAGGGCCGAAACTACATTTCTCTAGCTGCGATCGCGCGCGCCACGAACGAAGTATTCCGCGGTGTCGACATGAATCTTGGCAAGGAGATTGGCTGGGGCGCGGGCGGCTTTTTCCTGAACAACGATCTCAAATGGTATGGCCCCAATGACGAAGCCTTCGGCCATAGTGGCTGGGGCGGGTCCTACGGCTTTGCCGATCCGAAGGCGAATGTCGGCGTCGGCTACGTGCCAAATCAAATGGACACGAATTTGCAGGGCGATCCGAGGGCCATGCGTTTGATCGAGGCTCTCTACGCCTGTCTTTAAACAAGTTCGATGCAAGTAGGCTTGCTGGACAGGCTTTGCGGGAATCGCCTATCGTTTTCAGATTCCTCTCTCTCGACGGCGATGCGCGCGTCCTTCTTCACTCACGAGCCGATTGGAAAGTCAGACGATCGGCGAGGCAGAATCGCCCTGGCTCTGGATGATTGCATTAGAGAGAAAGGCTTTGCGGGCACTTCGCTAACCGACATCGCCATCAAGGCGCAGATGTCACCGAGCCACATTCGCTACTACTTTGAAAGCAAGGAGCAGATTCTCGAATTCTATCTGGCTGCGATATGCGATCAGCTCATTCGGGACATCACTGCAATTCCGAAGAATACGCCGCTGCAGTGGGCAAAGCATTTCACGGCATACTTCATCGCTAACCCCGAGCTCAATCGAGAAGCAGTAGCGCTTATGGTCGAAATCTTCGCCGTTGCTACACACAATCCAAAGCTGATGAAAATCAAGGTCGACTACGACACTTTTATCCGTAAGACGCTAGCGGACTTTTTTGATTGGGCCGGCACGATCAAGGGAATGCAACCCGCAGAAGCTGCATATCGTCTTTGGGTGTTCGAAGGGGGCCTTAAATTCAATTCGATGTTTCAGTCAGATTTCTCGAAAGCGAAGGCAGGCAAAATCTTCGAACACGAAATGCTTCGTCTTGCAGGTCTAAAGGGAAGTTGATGGGCCGAGTGGGCTGTGGCGGCGCTCGAGGAGAAAACGACTCGAAGTGGCTCGCCAGAGCATCAACGCAATTGAGACTGGGAAGTTCGATCCCTCTCTGCCACTCGCCTTCCGAATTGCTAAGCTATTCGGTCAACCAGTCGAAAGTATCTTTGAAGATCAATAGAGCATCCGAAATCAACCGAGTGCGCAATTTGGGTGTGGTCAAAAATGTAAAGTCCAAGCGCGTTAGCTATACCCCCCGAACCGAGGGGGAGATAATGCTATCTCGAATTTGAGCCACACTTTGGGCACCACCTAGCTTCTGCAGCTGGGTGTCGACGAAATCTTCAATTTCAGGGAATTTCTTTGATGGGGCGGTTGATCTTGCTGCTTAGAAAATAACTTTTCGTAGCGTTCCAGCAGGCTCGTTCGATAATTCCAATCGGTTGAACGTAGACCGCCCCTGAGCCGCTACGAATTTTTAGAGTTAGTCTTCCTTTAGCTCTAGCGTTGTCGATTGTTGAAAACGTGATCTCCTCAACATCTTTCCAGTCGGGTGAGTAGTACTCGGGCGGTAGTCGAATAACCGGGCCGTCTTGCTGAAAGTCGACTATGTAGGTGCGCGCCCCAGCAGTATTCATTTCGGATGTTTTTCTAAGCGCGATTGAAGGAAAGCCGTTCTCCTGATCGCAAGAGATTTGGCGCAATTCGTCTTCTGCCGTCGCAGCACTAAATGACATTGAAATGATCACGGCGGCAATCGCGACCCTCCTCATTTCCACGTTCCCACGTTCTTGCAGATGGCAATGAGCCACACTTTGGGCACTACCCCAGCGAGTAACGGTAGATCGTCTGACTGTATTGATCGTCGAGCCGTCTCAGCCATGGTTCAGTATGACTTGTGCACCGAGCAAGTTCCAATTTCCATCATGGGCGTGTCTTCGCCATCAGGTTCATTCGTGGCATAGCCAAAGGTGAATGCTGACAAATAGCGAAGCCTTTTGCGATTTACTGTGATGCCCTGGCCGCATTTCATGAACCCGTTGGCGTCCCACTCCGTACACCCAAGGTCAATCTGAGACGGCCCGCCTACTGTGGACCAACTCATTCGACCGGACTTACGATGCAACGTGTGCCGCTCGCCAGTAATGTCAAAGTTTGTGGGATGCCAGGTGTTGGTTTTTGCGTCAAAATCATACCCCACAGAAAAATTTGGAACGCACACCAGCGACTCCTCGGCCATCGCTGAGCCGGACAGTCCAAATGCCAGGGCAACTGACATCCATCGCAGGTTACACATAGGCCATTCCCTCATCGAGCACGTCGATAAATTGCCAGATCAAACTTAACCGGAGTTTACCTTTGGACGTGCGGGCCGCATGCACGAAACATTGGTAAGTATTGCACTTGGCCCAAAATGATTACGGCGAAAACAACCCTGCAACCAATTCTTCACATGATTTGTTTGAGAATGCCCAGAGTCTTTAATCGTTCTATTTGCTCAAGCCAAAAGACTGCCAAATCGAGGAGTCATCATATGTCCAGCTATGTTGAGCAAACACAAACCAGAGGGGAGCGTGTTCTTCTCGAGACTCGAATTGCGCTCAGAGCGTACTGGGGCAGATTCTTAGTTGTCGCTGTAATTGCTCTGCCGGGAATCTCAGCATTATTCACTGGAGAGTTCAAAATAACTTTCTATTGCAGCCTGCTCTCGCTGATTTTGTTGGCATCCCCACTTATCCGCTATTTGACCAACGAACTTGCGCTCACAAACCGCCGCGTCGTTGCAAAAGTAGGTTGGTTGTCGCTCAAAACTGTGGAAATCCAACTCGCAAAAATCGAAAGCCTGCGCGTGGATCAAAGTATTTTTGGGCGTTTATTTGGATACGGGACAATTGTAATCGTGGGTACGGGCGGAACTAGTGAACCGATTCCGAGCATTCCAAATCCAGTAGCGTTTCGCATGAATTTCAACGGAGCCATGGAAACTGTTGGAGCTCATCACTCGTTCCCATCCGCTCAGCCATCATTCGGCCGATGACAACAAGAAGACAAAGAGCGCCGAGTGCCATTGTGTCGCTTGCGATCGTCGCTTCGCTTGCAATCTTAGGTTCCGCTTCGGCTACTGATCAAGGCAAACGATTTCTCGAATTTTCAAGCGACAACGACACTATTACCTTCGATTTAAACACAGTTCAGATTGTCGACCCTGGTCGGTTTACTGTTGTTGGGACGACGATCGATAATCTTGATGTCCTGAAATTCAAATTGCGGGTGGTGGGAACTCTGAAGGGTTTTTGCACTCGCCCAGTGGGAAAATACGCAACGCCTCAAGATCTTCTCGCATTGGGACCGGCCGATATGCCGATCCAGAACATTGAAGTCCAGGGCGATAGCACTAGAAAAACGGTGCTGTGGTATTTCCCATATGAAAGACTCGCACTGGGTACAGCATCTAAACCCAGCGAGGGATTCAAACTGATATTTTGCAACGACATAATCGGCGAATACCGAGATGTGACGAACGGTTTTCGAATGAAAGAGTTATTCGACTGCAAAAGGGCCTTGCACGGTCTGTTCTTAAATCCGGATGATGACCCGTCAAAGGCCGTTACGAGTGTAGTGAACTTCAACACAGAGGTTGGGCGTTACTACGTTGGCGTTTGCAATGCGGTGTTAAACCGGGACGTATACATACCCGATCCGGCCGGGACGCAGTGACCGATTAAAAGGTGGCCAAGACCGCGACCCATGCCTTCCGCACGATTGGCTCTCCACTTTCGACCCCCCGACTAGGCTGAAACCCTAGTACCAGTGCACAACGCCACCGTGGTAGGAACACGTGCCGCGGTGATGTTGGCTAAAACTGTAGGAGCCGTCAGCGCACTGCGCGGTCGCGCCATCGGGCTTGCGATCGGCAAACACCGGCCTATGAACGCGAACACCGTCAGAATTTGTGTAGTAGGCGTCATCGCCGGCCGACACTGAGGAAGGATTATGCGTCTGGTTGTGTGTAGCCGCCATGCCGCCGGCAACTGCCAGTGACAGAACGGCTGCGACTGCGGCCTTTCGGAACATGCACGCTCCATCCAGTGGATCTCACCGTCCAAGTTGACGACTTTTGTGATCAATAAAACGTAAAGATAGAGTCTTGCTGGCTTCCAGCAGCGTATCGCCCTTGATGTTACGAGAGAGTCCAGAACGTCTTGAATCAGGCCGCCAACTGAATTCGCGCGCCAATTGATGCATGGTGCCAAAAACGCTGCACTTTGCGTTCTACCCCTCGATTCTGAGCCCCACCCAAATTTAGCTGTGCAGGCTTTTGTCGTTTTAACTTATGGTATTCTGGAAAAAAGGGGCGGCAGTGGAAATTCTGTGTGTACATTAGAGGTACAAGACTTCTCAGGTTGACAGAGAAGGACCGCGTCCTCAGTCGAGCGACCAGGACGCTGTGGCTTGAGAACTATGACGTCGGCTCAAGGTGGACACGAGAACCGATCATGCGCGCGGCGCAGGAGTGGGACACGGCTTTAGCCGCCGTGAAGAAAAAAGCGTTTCTGGGCGACGACCACGCTGCGCTGTCAGACCTGATACTTGCTTGGCTCGAAACAAATCCAAGGTTCAACGCGCGCACGCTTCGCTTGGTGCGCAAACTTGTGACGTCAAAAGCATTCGCCACATTTGTTTTTCATATGCTGCGACTGGCGTTGGGTAAAATGGCACCTATTCAATGCCCAGGTGCTGTTGGCGCAACACTGAAGTACGAAGCGGACAACGAAGAGTTGGCAGTCGTTGTAAATGGTCTTGGCTTTGATCGCATGACCAAAGATCGCTTTTTGGACCTCGCGCCAGCGACCAAAACCGAAATCTTGGCCGCCCTGGACAAAGTAGCTGCGAGAGTACGGAATTTGACATTGGCCGACCGTATAGCCGCCGCGAGCGACGAAGTGCTTTTGCGCGCAGCACGAGAAGTCGAGGCCGTTCGTGCTAACAACCAATTGGTATTCAGTTTGTTGGAAGGCAAGTTCGGTAGGCACGCACTTGGTCGCGGACATGCCACACGAATATTCGATAGCTACAATGAACCCGATACGGCGATGCTGACAGCATTGTGGGTAGTCGTTCGCGACTCGTTCATTCCCGAGGCCGCGGCTGAGCTACAGACCTATGACCAACTTAGAGCGGCAAGAATTGGTACAGTGGGACAATGGAAACAGCCCTTTGATGTAGCACAAACCAGATTGCCCAGCTAACGGCCAATCCAGCCGCCCCGACGAGTAGATAAAGGATCATCTGCCGACCCTGTTTCGACAAATGCGTAATCAGTATCGATGCAGGAGCGCCCCAAAAGAAATTGAATTGGGTCGAGGGTTATCGACGCTCTCAATCGAGGATCAAAACCATGCAGCGCAAATATCTCTCTGCGGGGCTCATCGCGATCAACATTGGCTCGTTCATTCTGTGGGTCATTGATCAAGTTGGCCGCATTCAAACGGCGTCGGACGTTTACAAATCGATTGAGCCGTTTGCCGTGAACGGAATAACGATCAATTGGCCGGTCATATATTTCTGGGCTTTTGTATTCTCGGCCACCTTCCTCGTGGCAATCAACTATGACTGGTTCCAAGCGCTTCAGCGACGCCGGGCAGCAGCTGCGGTGAGAAATTGGAGCGCGCCCTATAGTGAGGCCGTGCAGTACATTGCACATGGCTCTCGGTATTCATTGGAATTAGACCGCGATCCAAAAATTCGTACCCAGACGGCAATCGCAGCGCTTCGTGAAGCAGCGGTTAATGGACAAGTGTATATTGGGGGATGCCGGAAAGGCGAACTGACAGTTCGTGAAATACCTAGATCAAAACTAAAGCATTTGAATGTTAGTTTTGCTTTTGGCGTTATCGATGATCGCACTGCGCATCTCAAAAATGTTCGCTTGGTGTCAAAGGATAAGGAGCCCGAGGAAGTACAGTTCACAAATCTATTTGTGGACGCCAAAAGGATACGCGAATTTTGGCCGCCCCTCCCCGAAAGACTTTAATCGTTCGTGTTAGGTCAGCTCAGCCCAAATTGTTTCATATATTCGCGCACGATAGCGCCGGAATCGCCAGCTATTTGAATGCGTTTAGCTACAGCTCGCGCTAGCTGGGGATTTAGCCTGCACGCTCCGACGCGATTAATCGTGCAGTCTTCGGGCGAAAATATATTTTCCAAAGCAAACTGCAGAACGCATTTGTCAACAATCGGCCGAAGCGGCTCCATTAAGTCGTAGACCAGCGGAATTCGATTGCTTGAGTTGCCGTGCATAAATCCGATAGATGGATCGAGACCTGCAGCGACGATCTCGCCGCGAAGCTGACTGGCCAGCATCGCATATCCATAATTCAGCATCGAATTGATCGGGTGGCGCGCATTAACTCCGGTTTTTCGCCAGACCATTGTACGCGGCGCAATTGCTAGCCAGGATTTTGGAATTGGCCTTTTGTGGAGACCTACCCATTTTAGCGGAAGGCCCTGCCACGCCCCGAAATAGGCTGCTGCCGCACCACCTTCGATACCGAGTAGGGTTGACAGCGAAAGTGATTTTCCGGGTTTTCTGATTCTTAAGTTCCATTTGCTTAATCGGCTGACTGCCAATTCGCGATTATTATTTTGTGGAAAAACATTTTCAAGCGTCGAAATTGAATTGCCGATCTTTTGTTCGAGCAATTTGCGGGAATATTCGAGCGAGCGTCGTGTCCCCCGAAATGTGCTCTGATTATTGACCATTTTCCAATTCGCGCAATTTCCAGAATTATTCCCAACAAATGAGACCTCGCCGCGCCAATTAAGTCGGACCAAGGTAATTCTTTGTTCGGCCATCCACGTCAGAGCATCAAAAGTAATTCCGCCGCTGCCATCCAGCATCACAATTCTGTCTGGCAAATCGGCATCACCAGGAAATAAGCGAATTTCCTCCCGCTTTTGCGGATAGTGGGTAAAGCCATTCCGAATTAGCAGCGAGGCGCGATCAATCCGAATGTGTGCGCCGTGGCCGCATAAAATGAGAGGCTCGCGATAGAGGTATTTCTTGGAGCGGCCGCGAACGGCAGGGCGGTGTAAGAGCCAGAATTCCGAACGGTCGTGCCAATCACCTTCAACCTCTGCAGCGGCTTTAAAATGGGAATATTTCTCCACCCCTAGACCTTTCAAAATCCGGCCCAAATCATAGCAGAATGCTCTCTTAAATGGCTGTATTTAAATAATAATATTGGTCCACCACTCATTCGCGACAGCGGCTAGACTCCCGATAGCGCCGATGGAATTATCGCTGGATGGCGTGTCGGGAACCCGGAGACGGATACTCCCCGAAATGCCTAGGGCGCGCTCAATCGCCCTGGTTGCCCTGTGAGAGGGTGGCTAAAGGGCAGGCTTTGGAGGAAGCGCATACGCGATAGTGGGGCATCCGGAGGCAACTCCGCTCTTATGCCTAAGTCTCGTACCTCGCTCCACCATCAAGACAACCTGTCCGACAGCCAGAGGCATCTGATCAATGTTCTCTGGCACCCGGTATCGCTGTAACGGCGGGTCATCCGTTCATAGCCTAGTACCGCAACCCTTTGGGGTGCGGCGCCGTACCCTGAGGTTTCGAATATGAAACATCAGGTAAGGCTGACTGTGAATCTTGATGTAGCAACAGTGCTTCTCGCGCTTGTCGCTTTCATCAAGCTCTTCATGTGAAGCAGGGCGGGTGCGGGGTAACGCCCGGCCCGCTTGCCTTCGCCGATTTTGAGTCGTTTTGAGAAGCGACCTCAAACCGTGTGTGACCGCCAAGCGGCGAGGGCGTAAAGTTAGTCGGTTCGCGGCAATTCGTGTGGCGCGTGATTGAAGATCAAATCAAATTGAGTCGTGACGAATGGGCACGGATCGGCAATGCACTCAACGAGGTGTGCAATGGCGTCCCATTCTCAGAGTCGGAGTTTCAGACGCGGTTAGGCGTGACCAAAGAGAAGAAGCGCGGCGATTGCTTGCCAAGATCACGAGTGCCCTGGAATAGCGAATTTAGGAGTGACTTCCATGGTGGTCGATAACGACAAGATAGCGCGGTTGCTAGAAAGAAGCAGCTCATCGGGGAGCTCGAATGGGCAGAAAACCATGCCCATCGGTTTGCGAGATGCTTCGAAATTCCAATAGAGGTCGCGTTTTGGTCGTCAACTGTGCTGGGTCTGGCGTCAACGGCGGTCGGCCTCTGGCTCCAAGAAGGCATAGCATCCGGAATCCTTGCAGCATTTGCGACTGGCATCGCAGCATTGCCTAAGCTCGGCAATTTCAGACCGCGCGCGAATTGGTGGTATGCTGTTCGTGACACGGCTGATAGGTTTCGATCGCGTCTTGTGTATGAGCTTCCTGTTGAAGTGACCCTCGATCAGGTTGCAGTTATCGCGCGCGACTGGACTGCGGCTCGCAATGAGCTGGGGACACGAATGTCACAGATCAACTCAGACACGCACAACTAAGAACAGGCAAGCGGAGAGCCTCATGTCTCCTACGGCGAGGTTGCGAATGATCGGAGAAGCTCTGGGGGTGGTCGCGCAACATTCGTCTGTCCCAAAAACGCGGAGACGACTTTTCACTATCAGCAGGAGTCAAAATCCGGATGAAAAAGTCACTATCCATCTTCATCATCGCGATTGGTGCCGCGTCGTGTCCCATAAGTTTCGGACCCGCCTTGGCAGACAACTATGAGTGCCAAAGTGCGGTTTCGAGCTTCAACTCCGCCGTCGACGACATCTCATCGACGTCACATCGCTATCTGAACTGTGTTTCGAATAGTCGGGGGCACGACGACTGTTCATTCGAATTTAGGAGACTCAAGTCCGCCCAAGATGATTTCGAATCGACCGTATCCAGCTACGGCATTTCTTGCCGCGAGTATTAGAAATCTGAAGGAGGAGGGATCATGGTCACAAAGGCCACTGCTCTTGGCTTCGCACTAGCCATCATGCTTTCGCCAGCTTTGGCCGCGACAATTCTGGCTGGCCAGGCGGCTGGCCACATCGGCGAAACCGTAACAGTCGAAGGCACGGCGACTGAGGTCAAAGTCAGTCGTGGTGGAACGACGTTCGTCGACATCGATGGCATGTATCCGAGCCAGACTTTCACGGCCGTCATATTTGCCAGCGACACGGGGGCGGTAGGCGATCTGAGTTCGTTGCAGGACAAGACGGTAGACGTAACCGGCACGATCCGCCTCTATCGAGGCAAGCCCGAAATTGTTGTGAAGTCACGAGCACAAATCGGCGTAGTTCGCTGAACATGTACGACAGGCTTAAGACAATTCAACTCTGTCATGTTGTCTCGCTAACACTTTTGTTGTCGACTTCTAGTGCATCGCCTGCGAGTGCGTATGTAGCCGTCAAACAAATTCCGTTGAAGCAACTGTTCCACACACAGTCCGATTGGCGTGTGACAGCGTATCAAGCCAGCGGCCCTGACGCGTCAACTGGCGACGTCCCAGCGAAAATCTGTTTTTCGCGTACTGGCGGGACCGATGACTGCACCTTCATCACTCGCCGACTCGATGACGACACGCTTGTTTATAACCACCAGACTGTGAACGAACTCAGGATCGTCGCACTCACATCTAAACAGGACGGTGTTCTGCTAAGCGCCCAGTACTCCGGAGGCGGAAGTGGTTTGCTCAATCAGATTGCGATTTGGTCTTACGATAGGTCGGGCGACTACTTCGAAAGAGTGCTCACTTTATCACTGACCGATTCAGGCAGTTACCAGCTAGTCAATGCAGGACCGCTCGAAGGTGATGCCATTTCTGCCGATTACGTCTGGGAAGAAGGTGAGTCACACTTTGGTTCGCACCGCTATCGAATGTCGGTCAATCGCTACATTGGATCCGGGCCTCACGGTCACATTCTTCAATATGTGACGCGACAAAAATATCCCGGCGCTGACTCCAGCGTCGACCCGGAAGTAATTCGCCACGAACTTCCGCGTATAAGTGATCTCCTGCGTAGGTTGTACGGGCACTGAGTTATCGGGAATAGCCGCAATGCCGAAACTGCGGCGAAGCTGGGTAAGATTGCGAATTCGCGAAACCTACCGAGTCGAGGAGGGCAAAGATATGAGATCAACGGTTCTAGCTATATGCATATACGGCGCGTCAATTCCAAGCATTGCCCTCGCCAGCTCACCCCAACAGAATCCGACGCAACCTGTTCCAGCCCAATTCCAAGGGGACTGGAATAGTAAGATGGAAGACTGCGATACAGGAAACAACGACTCAGCGCTTTCTGTCGATGCCCACTGGATCAGGTTTTACGAAAGTGGAGGCCCGATACTGGCCGTTGTCGTCATGGGTAAGACTCAGCTGTCGCTTATAGCGAGACTCACTAGCGCCGAAGATGAAAAAACCATTTGGGATGCCCCTATGAAATTCGAGCTATCGTCGAACGGGGCAGTTCTTAAGGACGCGACTAGCTCAGGGGAAGCCATGGTCAGGTACAAGTGCCCCCATCATTCGGCGTATTCTCCGAAAAACGTTCACTAGCGGTAATCATGCGGCTCTATTGGATTACGGTTGAGCGTCAGCCACTTCCTTCTCCACTAAATCTAGGGATTGGCATCACGGCTAACTCCGAGAACGACGCGCGAAAAATGTTATTCGCTCGGTTTGGGAATGGAATTCGGATTGTCGAGATTACGGCTATTTCGAGTGCGGGTGAGTTAGAGCAAGAGCACGTCGTTCCGAATATGGGAAACTGGCTTCAGAGGGGCGTGTGGTTTCCGCTCGCAAACTAGCTCGTAGCCCGCCATTCGGATCAATTGCTAAAATGTGGTGGTGCCCAAAGTGGCAAGGGCAAAGAGTCGGTGAAGGAACGCCACACGTTTAAAAGAGGCGAAAATGTCGCCAGAAAGACTCCAAGATATACTGGAGGATGAGGCGAGAACTGCTGCACTGGAACAGAAGCTCTATGATTATCCCGGCGCCACCAAGCAGTCGGTCGCGGCTCGAATGACGGCGTACGAACTGAGGGTAATGAGAAAGCAAGAATATCTAGCCGCAGGCTACGACAATGCAGCGGCAGAAGTTCTTTTGGATCGCGGCGGCTATCCGCGTTTGCCGGGATGGCATTCGGTGTTTTTCTATCCTGAGAGTAATCGGCTCCGCAACCGCTATGTCGTCACACTCGCCGCCATCGTGCTCCTGGCACTCTGGACACTTGTGTAACGCGACCCTTTTGATCGCTCAACGCCACATTTTCGAAGGTCGATGCTGTTGTCTGAGAGGTAGATCCGCCTAGCTGGAGCTAACCGCTGTTGCAATTGTCCCGGCGACCGTCCATATGGGTTTTCGACAGAGTGTGTCCATTTGAGCCTTTAGATACGCTATGAAAACGGACTCGATGTCGGAACAGGGACCAAGCTCGCCAACTCCCCAAACGTTGAAACGATTGTTTGCGCTCTCGGGGAACCGCTGCGCGTTTCCGAAGTGTCAGCAACGTCTAGTCGACGGCGATATCGTTCTCGGAGAGATCTGTCACATCGCCGCCGCTAGTCCAGGAGGCCCTCGATACAATTCGCAACTGTCGGCTGAAGACCGTCGAAGTTTCGACAATCTTGTCCTCTTGTGTTCGATCCATCACACCGTGGTTGACTCGGATACCGTTGCCTACACTGAGGAGAGGCTCCGACGGATGAAGGAGGACCACCAGAAATCAGCGGCAAAATTGGATCAGACCGAAATTGAAGCTGGGAGTGCAACATTCCTCTCACAAGGCATGCTTAGCAATAACCAGTCTGGCGGAATTGCAGCCCATACCTTAAACGCCGGCACGATTAATTTAGGTCCCGGCCCGCACCGATTTGCTGACATAGAACGTTCTCGAGCGGTCAATGAACTTTGGGATACTCTGCTGAAGCTCAAAAAAGAGTTTCGCGATATCAACTACATCGATTGCATTTTCACCGTGGATGAATTGAACCGCTACTTCACGAAGGGCGAATTGTCGAACCATTTTGACGGGATTCGATACTACGCAAATCCCGGATCTATCGTCGAAAAGTGGAACCGAGCTGGTGTCGATCGAGCCGAACGTTTGCGTCCCCTTGTCTCTGCCGCGCTGTGGCAAATCTTTTTTGCGTATAGATCGATATTGGGGAGACTGGCATTCTTGTTTGAGAAGTCATTTAGAGAAAAGCAATATTGTGATTGGCGCACGGACAGCGGATTCGATCAAATTCTTCGCAGCGTTGTCGGGGAACCTAAATTGTCGGAATACAAGAGGCGAGGTCCACACGCTCTCGGTAGCTTCCTCGAACATCTAGAAAGCTCATTTTCATATGAGTCAGCTCGCTATTTGTCACTGACAGCTCCTTGAGGCGTGGTGCCCAAAGTGTGGCTCAAAATCGCGATAGCATTATCTCCCCCCGAACCGAGGGGGGGTATAAGCTAAGTACACAACGAGCCGCACTTTTGGCACCATGTCATTCCCTAAGCAGAGCAACTAGGGTGTGGGACTCACGGGATGAACCGATGCTGCTATGCGACGAGCCAGGTCT
>Ga0134128_10000486_pt1 | contig 55492 bp, 87 predicted proteins | sample KB31754_FD_96462 | JGI IMG/M metagenome (GOLD analysis project Ga0134128, IMG submission 96462) | Terrestrial soil microbial communities with excess Nitrogen fertilizer from Kellogg Biological Station, Michigan, USA - KB3-175-4 | ecosystem: Environmental > Terrestrial > Soil > Unclassified ... | reverse complement strand
TGCGGGTGGACGCTAGACCGCTGATCGGCCCGCTCTGCACCGGCCTGGAGCCCTGCCAGCACGACTCGTGCCTCGCTATCCGCAACGGCATCTACGACCTGCACCCAGTGCCGGGGAAGTGCGGCGCTCCTCTGTACGGGAAGCTGCACGACCCTGAGGTGAAGTGCCAGGCGTGCGGGATCGTGTACGAGGTGGCCGAGCGCCGGGAGGAGATGCTGAGCCACCTGCCCGAGCTGATGGAGACCGTCGACATCGCCAACGCCCTCACCTCGCCGGACGACCCGGTGACTCCGTCGATGATCCGCAAGATGGCCTACTCGGGGTACATCTACCCCGTGGGGACGAGCCTCGACGGGGTGAAGCTGTACCGGCTGGCCGATGTCCGGGCCGTCCTGGCCGTCCGTCGGGAGAAGAAAGCCAAACACGGGAGAGCAGTGGCATGAGTGCCCCCGAGTGGACTGAGCCGTTCGTCGCCGAGCCGCCGATGCGCACGACGGGTTACCTCGAAATACGTGGCAGCTCGGCTGTCTACATCCCCGGCAAGGGCGAGATCGTCAGAGTGAACGGCGAGGACTTCTGGGTGACAGACACCCGCCACGACACGGATGGCGTGGTCACGCTTCAGCTGATGGCTGCCCGCGCCAACGTAGATCACACCCGCTTGGGTGGATCCCGACAGTCGGGAACGTTAGCGTTATCTACTGTAGGTTCTGCACGTCCTCATAAGGCCCGACCCCGTTCCGCGTGGGTTGGGCCTTTGTCATGTCCGGGGGTCAGTGATGTCGCTTCGTCGTCACGCATGCGTCCCGGATTGCGACTCCGACGACTTGCTCCATCTCATACTCGAAGGACTGATCATGACTCAGGCAGACGTAGACGCTCTCACCACTCAGGTCGAGGCCAACACGGCCACCCTGGCGAACATCCAGACCGAGGTCGTCGCCCTGCAGGCGCAGATCGCCTCCAACCCGGGAGCCCCGGCGTCCAGCTTGGACCTGTCGAAGCTCACGGCGGCGGTCGGGGCTCAGACCACGGCGGTCACGGCAGACGCGGCAGCGGACATCCCAGCCCCTGCGCCCGCTCCGGCTCCTGCCCTGGCTGCAGCCGAGCCCACTCCGATCGCTGACGCGGCAGCCGCCGCAGTGGCGACTCCGACCGACGTCCCGGCGGCCACGGTGCCCGACGCCGCTCCCGCTCTGGTTCCGGCCAACCCGGACAACCCCGCCGCAACCGCCTAGTCCATTGTCCGGGTATCGCTGGCTCTGGGTGGCGTGGGGCGGGATCTTCCTGGTCCTGGAGTTCACCGCGCTCATCCGCCGCCGCGATCAGGACACCTTGAGCGAGTTCGTCTGGTGGGCGTGCAAGACGTCGCCGGGCTCGACGATCGCGACGTGGACCGCGCTCCACTTCTTCGTGGCGGGGTTCATGATCTGGCTGCTCATCCACCTCGTGTTCGGATACTTCCGGTGAACTGCTCGCACCCTCAGTGCTCCAAGACGGCCCTCGGCCAGTGGCAGCGCGCCATGACCGCCGACGAGTCCGCGACGCACGCCCACGGCCAGCACGAGCGCGCCCTAGATGCCACTGCGGCTCGGCGGGTGCGGCACCAGATCGCCATCGCCGAGATGCGGCTGATGGCCGAGCAGGCCCGCGAGCTGAAGACGACGGACGGCGACCGGGAAGCCCGCCTGCTGGACGGCCAAGCCGCCGACGAGCAAGCCGCCCACGATCGAATCCCCGACCCGGTCGAGCGCCCACCCGCGCCCGGCACGGTGGCGGTGTTCGCCTGCGAGGACCACCTGATCGACGCCGAGAAGGCGTCCCACCTGCACCAATCAGACTGTCTGACATCAGACACCTGCGCGTGCGAGACTGTGCCGCCTGAGCCTTCGGCGTGGCCGTTCCCCGAGATCCACCCCGCTATGGCTGCTAAGGGCTGGTCGTAATGGACCTCTACCAGTACGGGATCGAGGGGCTCGAGTTCGGCCTGGACAAGGTCACCGTGCTCCAAGCGGACGGCGTGACCCAACTGGAAGCCGTGGAGACCACCTCGCCATCTGATCGCCGACGTCAATGGAAGGTCGAGCCGCTCCGCCTCGCTAACGGCGAATGCTTGATCCTCGACTACACGATCACCTACTCGTCGACATGAACTCCTGGTACTACGTCCTCTTCCACTGGCCCGACGGGTCGGTCTGGGGCAACTGGGTCGACGACGTCGTCTGCCTGACGCTGGGCTTCATCGCCGGCCACTTCGGGATCAAGTGGCTCCGCCGCAAGATCGACGGCGTCAAGGAGCACCTGAGCGAGCAGGCCGAGCGGCACCACGCCGAGCGGATGGCCCAAGCGCAGGCGCACCACGAGGATACGGTGAAGGTTCACGGCCTGCTGACCGCGATTCACGAGAAGCACGTCGGCGCTGTCCCCGACCATCTGGCCCGGCCATGATCAAGCGCTACTGGCGACCTGTTCTGTGCGCCGCGCTGGCCTCGTTCCTGGGCATGGCGTCGGGCTTGGTGTGGTTCCTGTTCGGCTGTGAGATGGACGAGGTCCTAGCCGATGTCTAACGACAAAGTGCCCGATTTCGATTACCGCCTCGAGGTCCACTCTGAGGCCGTATGGCTGATGATGCCCGACCAGTGCATTTGGGTGCATCCGGTCAAACCCTAAGACTCGGGCCGCTGGGTGACGCCTAACCCCCGAGGGCTGATCCCAGCGGTTCGACCACGGCGCTCGTGGTGGTAACAGAGACGATCAACAAACTCAGCCATGACCCGCTGCGAACGCGCGTGAGCCCACGATCGGGGCCTCCCGGGTTGTACGGGGTGGAGAATCGGGACTCCCCGTCGAGCGCCTACTACTTACTGGCTGGCAGATTCAGCGCGAGATGCGCCTGCCCCATATAGACCCTGGCTTGGCTGCGCAGATGCGCCGTCCAGAACGGGTCGACCTGATCCTGCGCAGTTTCCAGAGATGTGATCGCGGCTCTCAGGGACCCGATCGCGTACTCCAAGTGGTCGCGATCAGTGACGAGACTGGCCAGTCCTTCAAGCTCTGGCGCTGGAGCGGACTCAACGGGCGTTGGTAGGCCAGCCCAGATTCGGTACTGGTTGGGGCTCTTGAGGCCCTCCATGACGGCCTCGCGCCATTCCTCGTCCGTTTCCGGCTCCTTCATAACCGCTCCTTGTTCTGAGGGCACAGGTACTGCGCCGAAAGCTCGACCAGAACATGTCTAGCCGGACTAGACAACTCAGGCTGAAACCCGCTTTCGTCTAACTGCCGCTCTGTCCATCCTGCGTCCATATCCGCACACGCTTCATGACCATAGCCAGCTATCGCCACAGGCTTGGCTTGGACAGCGGGGACGTGCTGGTGGACTGCCGCGACGAACTGCTGGTCAGGCGACTGGCTCGACGCCGCCGAGGCTGTTGAGCGCATGGCCAGCCAGACGGCAAATCCGGCCAGCAGGCATCCGAGGAACGCGAAGACCAGCGGCCAGATGTCACGGACGACGCGCCACAGATCAAGCCAGGCGCGGGTCACAACCGCTCCTTGACGACAGTTTCTCGGATCGGCTGCTCAATCGCCCATGCCAGCGCCTTGACGATCCATGCGTTGCGGGACAGGCCAACCAGCTCCGCTCGCTTGTCGATCGCATCGGCCAGTTCCTCAGGCAGACGTAGCGCGTGCTGCTTCACCATAGCTATCATGATAGCAATCGTCATATCAGAAGTCCAGCCCGACCCATGAGACGGAGCCACCCATGAGCCCGGTGTCTCGCAAGTGCTCATACGGCGACTGCAACGCCTGGTCGATCAAAGGCGGCACCGTCTGCAACAAGCACGGCGGCTCAGCGCCTCAAGTGAAAGCCAAGGCAGCTGTCCGGGCTGAGCTGATGACGTGGAAGCTCGGGGACGCGCTGGACGACCCAGCCGAGACCCTCCTCCGGTTGATCACGCAGTCCCGTCGCCGGGCCGACGCTCTGGCCGACGAGCTAGAGCAACTGGTCCTAGAGGAGCCCAACCTCCGAGACGCCCTGGTGGGCGAGACGTGGGTCGCCACTGAGAAGGGCGACACGTACAAGGCGGGGGAGTACATCCGTGGCCTGGCGCAGCTAGAGGCGCAGGAACGGGATCGGCTCGCCGGCTTCGCATCCAAGGCTGTGGCCGCTGGTTTGGCTGAGCGCATGGTCGCCGTCGCCGAGAAGCAAGCCGCCCTGGCTCACGCCGCGTTGGTGGCCGGTTTGGACGAGGCGGGCATTACGGGGGAACTGAGAGCGAAGGTGATCGGCGGTGCCGTCCGACACCTTCGCAGCATCGCTAGCTGACCTTCTGTCGGAGCCTGACGAGCGCCCTGACTGGAAGACCGCCGGAGACCTGGCCGCCGAGCTTGATCCGGGCAACGTGCAGACGCCCGCTCTGGACCTGATCGACGCCGCGTTGCTGGACGTCTCCGAGGGGCGTTGCAACAAGCTGATCGTCTCCATGCCGCCGCAAGAGGGCAAGTCCAGCCGGATCACCCGCTTCTGGGTGCTGCAGATGCTGATGCGCAACCCCAACCTGCGGGTGGCGATCGTGTCCTACGCCGACGACATCGCCCAGCAGTTCTCTTATGCGCTACGGCACGACATCTCGACTTTCGACGGCACGGACGAGAACGTCGACCTGGGTCTGCGGCTGAGGCGCGACTCCAAGGCCGCCTCGCGCTGGTTCCTGCAGCACCCGCACAAGGGCGGCGTCTACGCCATCGGCATCGGCTCGGCGTTGACCGGCCGAGCGGTCGACCTGATGGTCATCGACGACCCCGTGAAGGACCCGAGGGCCGCCGACTCCGAGTTGCTGTCTGAGATGTCCTGGCAGTGGTGGATGAGCGTCGGGCGCACTCGCCTCGCCCCTGGCGCGCCCGTGGTGCTGGTGCTGACGCGCTGGCACGAGAACGACCTCGCCGGACGCTTACTGAAGAAGCAGGCCGAGGACGAGGCCGCCGGGGCTGAGCATTACGACAAGTGGCGCGTCGTGAACATCCCCGCGCAGGCCGACCACGACCCCGCGAAGGGCCAGACCGATCCGTTGGGCCGCGAGCCCGGCGAGTTCATGGTCTCAGCCCGTGGCCGGTCCCGGGAGCAGTGGGAGACGACCAAGACGGTCACCTCCGCCCGGCTGTGGTCAGCGATGTACCAAGGCCGCCCTAGCCCCGAGACGGGCAACGTGTGGCAGCGGACCTGGTGGCGCAGGTACGAGCAGCCGCTCTGGACGATGGCCGATGACGGCTCCTGGCGCGTCGACTGCGACGAGATGGTCCTGTCCTGGGACATGGCGTTCAAAGACACCCGAGGCTCCGACTACGTCGTCGGCCAAGTCTGGGCACGCCGTGGGGCCGAGGTCTACCTGCTCGACCAAGTCCACAAGCGCCTGTCCTTCACCGACACGATGACCGCGTTCACCGCCCAGTGCAAGCTGTGGCCGCAGGCCGTCGCGAAGCTGGTGGAGGACAAGGCCAACGGCACCGCCGTGATCGACTCCCTCAAGCGGACGATCCCCGGCATCGTGCCGATCAGCCCGCACGAGTCGAAGTACGCCCGCGCCAACGCGGTCGCCCCGTTCGTCGAAGCAGGCAACGTGCTCCTGCCGACCCCGGCGATTCAGTTGTTCGACGTCGAGGCGTTCATCGACGAGGCCGCAGGCTTCCCCAACGCCGCCCATGACGACCAAGTGGACGCCGCGTCGCAAGCGCTCGGCCGCCTGTTGCTCAAGCCCAACTCCGGCGCTGTCTTCCTGGAGTACATGAAACGCAAGGCCGCGCGTGCCGCTGAGGAGCGGTCCGCCGACCCCGTAGCCAGCTGACCAGGAGGAAGCCCCGTGCCGCGCTTCCCCTTCAGCATCGTCCGCAAGTCGCAGACGAACCCCCCGCCCCCGCCAGCCGTCCAAGCGGCCATGACCCAGCAGGGCCTCGCCTACAACTCCCCATTCTCACCGGGAGCGCCGCTCAGCCCCTACCTGGGGTACGGAGGGGAGCCGCGCCGCTGGGGATTCCAGACCGGCTACAACATCGTCACCCGCCCCACCCGGGACGGACGTGTCGGCTTCGAGACGCTCAAAGCGCTCATCGACAACTACGACATCGCCCGGATGGCGATCGAGCACCGCATCGACGACGTCCGGTCCCTGGACTTCAACATCGTCGCCCAGAAGGGCTACACCGGGGACGCCGACGCCGCGATCTCCAAGGCCAAGGAAGTCCTCGCCTACCCCGAGGGGCCGGACTCGATCACCCCGTTCCGCGCCTGGCTGGCCGCCTACCTCGAAGACGTGCTGCGCTACGACGCGGGCTGCCTCTACCGCCGCCGGGACCGCATCGGCCGCGTGATCGGACTCAAGGTCATGTCCGGCATCACGGTCGCGCCGACGCTCGACTTCTGGGGCGACACCCCCGCGCCGCCCGCCGTGGCCTACACGCAGTTCGCGAACGGGCTGCCGTGGAAGGAATACACCACCGAGGACATCATCTACCTGCCGCTGCGACCGCAACCGGACTCCGCGTACGGCTTCGCCCCGCTTGAGGCGATCCTGCTGACCGCGAACACAGACCTGCGGATGCAGACGTATTTCCTGAACTGGTTCCGCGAGGGCCAAGTGGCCGCCGGGTACATGGACGCCCCCGAGGGCATCTCGACCCCGGACCAACTGGAGGAGTACCAGCAGTACATGGACGCCCTGTGGACGGGCGACGAGGCCGCGAAGCACCAGCTGAAGATGATCGCGAACGGCACTCAGATCCAGTGGTCGCCGGAGAAGCAGTTCAACTCCGAGTTCTCCCTGTATCTGATGCGCAAGGTCGCCGCCGCCTACCACGTCACCCCCGCCGACCTGGGCTTCACCGAGGACGTCAACAAGGCCTCGGGCGAGACGCAGGCCGACGTGCAGTTCCGCACCGGCACCCTGCCGTTGGTGCAGCACGTCCAGGACATCATCAACTCCTACCTGCAGCGCGACCGCGAGCTCCCGGTGGAGTTCTCCTTCGACACGGGCCAGGAAGTGCAGGACCGGCTCACGTCCGCGCAGATCGACCAGATCCACATCCAGAACGGCGTCGTCTCCCCGGACGAGGTCCGCGAGCGCGAGTACGGCCTGCCGATCGACCCGTCGATGCCGGTGCAGCGCTACGTCTACACCGCTCGTGGCGGCCCGATCCCGCTGTCCGCCTACGACGCGGTCATGGGTCCGACGGACAACGAGACGTACTCGCCCGCCGACGGCGCGGCCCTGCCGCACAAGCCGTTCGCGCCCGTGGAGGGCACGGCCCCGCAGACGCCTCCCAACGCGCCCCCGCTCGCCGTGCAGCGCTACCCGCAAGACAACCCGTCCAGCGCTATCGCCGCGATCCAGGAAGCCGTCAACCCGGCCCCGGTCACCAAGGAGATCACCGCTGGTATCACGGCGGACTCGGGGCTGAAAGGCCACGACCTGATCGACGACGAGGAAGAGCACCGAGGCTACGACGTGCTCAGCGGTGACCTGCCGCCCTACGACGAGGACGACGGAACGGACGTGATCAAGTCCGAGCTCGCCGCGTTCAAGCGCTTTGCCAAGGCGCGCCGCCGCGAGGGCAAGTGGCGAGACTTCGAGTTCACCGTCCTCGACGCGGAGACGGCGGCGCTGGTCAACCAGACCGCCCGGGACTCGCTGATATCGAAAGCGCTGGTGAAGGCAGGGCCGAGCGGCCCAAAAGCGGGTGACCCCCGCTGGCACGCCGCCCCGGTCCGCCAGATCGAGCAGAAGCTGATCGACCACCACGCCGAGAAGCTCCAAGCCGCAATGCGGTCCACAGTGACCAAGGCTCAGTTGCGGTCCCTGGTCGAGGCGTACATGGCCAAGCAGGCGAAGTGAGTCAGATGCGTACCGCTATCGGTACACATATGACAAGGTCGGGCTGATGGCCGACCCGACCCCTGAGCAGCGGGCAGCCGCCCAAGCCTTCGCCGCCGACAACCTCTCGCTCAACATGGCCGACGTCCAGACCGCCCTGGCCGACGCTTATGGCGACTCCTGGCAAGCCGGAACCCTCAGCGCCCAGTCTGTCATCAACGGCCTCGCGGTCGACTGGGACGCCTGGGAACCCGGCAACCTCGACGCCGCGATCAAGCTCTCCGACGGCGGCCTCCAGACCCTGCTCGACCAGGCCGGGCAAGCCATCGACGGCATCGAAGGCACCACGCTCGACCGACTGGGATCCCTACTCGCCGAGGGCGTCCTCAACGGCGACTCGATCGACTCCATCGCCGCAAGCATGTCGGACTTCCTCGACGACCCAAATAGGGCCTACCAGATCGCCGACACCGAGGTCACCAGGGCGACTCAGTCAGCGAGCATGGACCAGTACGCCGAGCAGGGCGTGCAGATGGCTGACTGGCTGGTCAGCCCCGACGCCTGCGACGAATGCCAGGACTACGCCGATGGCGGGCCGTACACGCTCGACGACTTCCCGGATCTGCCGGCGCACCCCTCGTGCCGGTGCTCATCGTCGCCGATCGACCCTGGCCCACAAGGCTCGGAAGAAGCGTGACGCCCGAGCGTCCCCCAGCCCGCACGACCCGCACCTGACATTCAGCCGGTCCGACACCTGCCAGTCACATGGGCCGTCGCACTTAGGCAAGGGCAGCAGGTCGCGCCACGAGGTCACGGGTCGAGCACATAACGCTCGGACGTCACTGGCATTGAGAACACGCGCCTGCCTCGGTGGATCACGAGCAGAGTCTTGGCTGCGAAGTCTCTCTGGGGTTTGCGTCGGTAGCCGATGGTGATCACGGTGCTGCCGAGTCGGACGCTCGTCCCGATCCGGGCGTAGAACCGCATTCCCAGATTGTCCCACCCTGATATGGGCCGCGCCAGGACGTCACGCGAACCGCCAGATCGCGATCACGACGAAAACGATCACCGCGATACCCAGGATGAGCATCCCCCAACTGTCGACGACCCCCGGCTTGAGCCACCCCTGATACCAGCGCTCGTTCATTCCCGGATTGTCCCACTCTGACGGCGAGGAAGCCATGCCCGCCGACATCACGGTCTGCATCGCTCACATCCCCATCCGCGAGGCCAAACTAGTCCGCGCCATCGACTCAGTGCTCGACCAGATCCTGAAGCCAGCCCAGATCGTCGTAGAGAAAGACACCCACAAGACGGGCGCGGGCGCTACCAAGACACGCGCCGTCAAGGCAGCGACGACCGAATGGGTCGCCATCTTGGACGACGACGACGAGTTCCTGCCCTGGCACCTGCGCGACCTGCACGCCGCCGCGATCGAGACCGGCGCGGACGTCGTCTACGCCGACCCGCTGATCCCCGAGCGCGAAGACCAGCGCGACCCGAACGCGCTGCCCGGCCCGTTCGACGCCGACGAGTTGCGCCGCCGCTCCTACATCCAGACCACGGCCCTCGTCCGCCGCGAGCTACTGCTCGACGTGGGCGGCTTCCAGATGGCCCCGGGCTCGCAGTATGACGATTGGGGAGCGTGGCTCGCGATGCTCGACGCTGGCGGCTCGTTCTATCACCACGAAGACGTCACCTGGATCTGGCACGTAGATGGCGAGAACACCTCAGGGTTGGCGACCCGCTGGTGAAGCTCCACATCGGCTCCGGCGAGCACTACGCCGACATGTGGCTCAACGTCGACATCGACCCCCAATGGCGCACCGACCTCGTCGCCGACGCCCTAGAACTGCCCTGCATGTTCGACGCCAACACCTTCACCCACGTCTACATGGGCCACTTCCTTGAGCACATCGTCTACGACGAGATCCCCGACGTCATCGGCGCGATCCTGGCCGTGAGCACCCCCAGTGTGCGGATCGCCGTCGTCGGCCCCTGCTACGACCTCGCCAAGGTCTACGCCCCCGACCTGCTCTACAACATCGCCGAGCGGGGCGACACCGGACCCGGCGACCACCGCTGGACCGCGACAACCGCCCTCACCTGCGAAGCGCTGGAAAACTCAGGCCTGCGCGTGACGGGCGTGCCGGTCTCGGCGATCACCCGCCCCGAGTGGCCGAACCCGTCGACCGCCGAGTGGCAGTGCGCCTTCCTGGCGACCCCATGACCGAGGCCCGCTGGACTCCCGCGAACGCCTGGTGCGACCACCCGGAGGACTGGCACGCCTCCGACGCAGACGCCACCGAGCACGAGGTCACCGAGCTCGTCGCCGCGTTCATCCGCGCCATGCAGCCGCACCTCGCGATCGAGACCGGCTGCAACACCGGCCAGACGTCCGCCGCCATCGGGCGGGCGCTCAAAGCCAACGGCCACGGTCGGCTGATCACCTGCGACATCGACCCAGCCATGATCGAGGCCACCGAGCGGAAATGCGCCGGACTGCCCGTCGCTGTCCTGGAGACCACAGGGGAGAAGCTGACGCCCCCCGCGCCGGTCGGCTTCCTATGGCTGGACTCGGACCTGTTCGCCCGGCACCGCGAGTTCGCCCACTTCCGGGAGCACCTCTCGCCCGGCGCGGTCGTCGGCGTGCACGACACCGGCCCTCAGCATCCGGTCCACGGCACGTTCGAGCCCTACGGCCTCAGCGGGTTGCGGTTGCGGACCCCGCGTGGCGTCTCGTTCTACCAGCTAGACACCGCTTAGCTCAGGGTCAACGTCTCGTCGCCGAAGTCAGCGACGATCCGCAGATGCCCGCCCAGAGCCTCGACGTAAGACCGAATGGTGCCCACCTCGGAGCGGGCTAGATCGCCGCGCTCCAGCTTCGACACTCGCGCTTGAGCGACCAGCAGACTGTCAGCGACGTCCTGCTGGGTGCGCCCCTGGCTTTTGCGGACCTCGGCCAGCCGGTAGGCGCGGACCTCGTCCATCTGATTCCGCTTGTGCTGCGCGACGGCGTCCTCGTCGGGCTTCATCTCGGCCCGGACGCTCCGCCAGTTGCGGGTGCGTAGCTTGTCGTCCATGGTCACTCCTCCACCGAGTAGCCGTTGATCCACTGGGCGTAGCGTTCTTCGGCTACTGGGATGTTGTCTGCGTACCACTGTTTCCACTGTCCTGCTTTGTCGCCAGCGACCAGGATGATCGCCTCTTGCTTGGGGTCGAACGCGAACAGCAGGCGCACTGTGCTGGGCCGCAGTTCTTTCAGGTTGTGAATCTTGGATCCCTTGATCGTGTCGACCAGGGGGCGTCCAAGCGTCGGGCCGTTCTCTTCGAGCATGTCGATCGCGGCGGCGACCAGGTCGGCCAGCTTGGGGTCTTCTTCGCTGAGGTTGATCAGCCACTCGCTGACCTCGCTCACCAGGCTGACTTCCCAACTCATGAACAAAGCATAACCCCTGGATTCTATAACGTCAAGGTTCTAGAGTCTGGGAATTCTTGGGGGGACAGATATGCATGCGCCTGACCGCGACGTCTACAAGCTCGCAGCCGAGCGCCTCGCGAACTGGGACGGCACGTCCTACAGCCTCGCCGAAGTGGCCGACCTGTTCGGTGTTGACCTAATGGGGGAAGACGATGGCGACGAAAGCTGAACTCGAAGCCCAGATCGAAGAACTGCGGGAGCAGAACCGGCGTCTCACGGACGCGCTGATGGCCGCTATTCAGGCGAAGCCGTCCTATCCGTACGCGGTCTATCCGCCGGCTGTGCAGCCCTACGTGCAACCAGCCGTTCAGCCTTACAAGCCATGGGTGCAGCCCACGCCGACGTGGACGTCGGGTAGTGGCATATTCGTCGCCGCTGAACACCCGAACGGCACGGTCACGATCAACGGCGGACTCTCGATCGTCCGACGAGACGACGAAGACCCGGACGGGTTTGCCGGCGCGAAGATCGCTTGATGGCCCGCACGAGCACTCGCAAGTCGAAGGGCTGCCCGATGTGCAAGTACTACAAGCACATGGACCACGGGCAGGCCATCCGCAAGCCATTCAGTGAACTGCGAAAAATCGGCAAGACCCGCCGGGTCAGTCGGCACGATCTGGGCCGAGAGGCGTGAAGCTCAAGCCGTGGTGGTTCTGCTGCGGATGGCGCTCCCACTGGTGCGTCCTTGACACCGCCCTGCACGAGTTGCTCCCGCGTCGCCGCTCGATCCGCTGGGTGTGCGATAGGCACGACGCGGCGCTCATGCGCCTGCACCGAGCCTGATGCGGGTCATTGCGCCGTACACCGCGTTTGCCCCGGGCGTCGCAGAAGCCCTGGACGCGACCGGCTGGGCCTGGCATCCGGTGGACGTCTCCGGCTCGCCTCGCGCCTACTGGGACCTCTTGGACGACCTCTGGCGCGAATGCCGCACCTTCGCGATCGTCGAGCACGACGTCATCGTCCAGCCCGACCTGATCGACCATCTCGTCGCCTGCCCAGCGGACTGGTGCGCGTATCCGATCGAATACTTCAACGGACCCTATGCGGGCCTTGGCTGCGCGAAGTTCGGCGCTGGCCTGATCTCCAGCAACCCGTTCGCCATCGACGCGGTCGGCGGAATGTCTGACGCGGGTCACGAGGCGAAGCACTTTTGTAGATTGGATGCTTGGCTCCAACAGGTTTTAGGACGCAATGGGGCGACTATGCATGTTCATAGTCCCGTTCTGCGCCATGTCCGTCCCTATGCGGGTCCCCCGCAGCCCTCTCATGGCTGCGTGTCGCTCTAGATATTCGGCCGCAGCGCGGAGCCGGTCTGGCGAGTCTTCAGCCAATCCGAGCATATGATTGCAAATCCCACAGAGAAGGTCTCGGACACAGTGACCACATGTCGGACGGGCAGCGCAGCAACTGTGATCATGGTCAATGTGGGGTTTGGTTCTCTTCTGATCCCTGTCAAACGGCCTCCGGCAGATAGCGCAACTATCGCCCTGCTCCACTAGGCGCTGAGACATGTTTTCCGAAGTGACGCCGTAGTTCCGAAGGGCGTCCTGAGCTCGCACCGTCTCCGATCGCGTCGCATAGTTAGCAGCGTTTCTAGCTCGAATCTCTTCGGCATGGTTAATCGCGTACGCGGCGGCTGTGGCTTTTCGCTTGTCAGGGTTACGCCTGGCATATTCGGCGGTCCTAGTTGAGTGCGCCCGGCGGCATTCTTCGCATTTGCATCCGCGCTGGTAACCGGCGTCAGTTCCGTGACGCAATGGCTTTTTCTGTCCCATTCATCAATGATACGTCGCGCCAATAGCCAATACATTCTTTGCGTGATGTGTTCTAAGTCTTAATAGGAGGAAGCGTTGAGCGAGCCTCACTACTTCCTCACCGTGTTCCACCAGGCCGGGCCGGACCCGCGCATCGTCAAGGGCGCGGACGGATCCCGCGACTACTTCACCAAGGACGAGCTCCGCAAAGCCTGCTGGTCGCTGATGCAGTCCGGCGTCCCCGAGGTCGGACTGTTCCACGCAGACGGCACCGTCGGCCACGGGCAGATCGTCGAGAGCTTCCTGTGGCCGGACGGCGCGCCCGACTGGCACGTCGTCGCCGCTGACGGCTCGGAAGTCGTGATCAAGGAAGGCGACTGGCTCGGGCGGATCCTGCCCGACGAGGTCGCCTGGAACCTCTACAAGGCCGGGCACATCGGCGGCGTCTCCATCCAGGGACAGGCCCGCCGTCGTCGAATCACCAGGAGAGACTCATGACCGCACCCGAGGACGAGTTCACCGAACTGGTCGACGCCGTCGTCCCGCGTGTCGACCTCGTCGGCAAGGGCGCTAATGGCATGCCGTTCCTGGTCGCCAAGAACGAGGGCGGGCTGCTCTCCGACGAGCAGGTGCGCAACCTAATCGGGGCTCGACCTTCGAGCGAGAAGCTCACGGGCGGCGTCCACATGGACATGTTCCCGCGACGCGACGACGTCACCCTGACCGGACCGCCCGCCGCTATCGCCAAGATGATCGCCCAGGCCGCCGAGCGCGCCAAGGAAGCCCCACCAACCCCCGAGGCCTTGGAGGCCACTATGCCCGAAACCGTGGCCAAGGCCGACGAGCCAGTCGACGCAGACCCGGCCGAGATCGACCTCACCGAGCCGCTAGCCCCGTCAAGCGACGTCCTCGCCGAATCCATGCCCGGCTCATCCGCCTGGGAGCAGCTCGACGCCGACTCCGCGATGAAGTGGACCGCCGTCCTCGGACGCGCCAAGAACGCCCTCGAAGTCCTCGCCACCCGCGAGCGCGTCGAAGGCGAGTCCCCGCTGGGCGACTACGACGACAACGAGAACGCCTGGGACCTCGACGACGCCTGCTGCGCCATCGACTTCGCCATCGGCACCCTCGCCGCCTACGCGGTAGGGGAGCAGGCTGAGGCCGAGCAGATGGAGGCCATGACCAAGGCCGCCGCCGGGATCGACCCCAACGCGCTCGCCGTTCTCGAAGGCTACGGCGTCCTCGTCAAGGCCGGTCGCGTCTTGTCCGCCGCGAACGAGACCGCCATCCGGGGCGCGGTCGACTCCCTGCAGAACGTCCTCAACACCCTGCCCGCCCCGATTCCCGACGCGGCCCCGGTCGCCAAGAGCGAGGAGCCCGCCGTGGATTCCATCGAAACCCCCGAACTGACCGCCGACGCCCACGCGGCCGAAGCGCTCCCGCCGGCCATCGAGGTCGCCAAGTCCGACGCTGCCGCCGTCGCCGCAGCTGCCTCCGGCCAGGACCTGATCGAGCCCGAGAAGGCCCCGAAGCGGACGGTCGCGCCGCAGTTCCTGCAGACCCCCGCGCAGACCCGCGCCGCGTTCAACGCCGCCCCTCTCGCCGTCGTGACGAAGGCGCAAGCGTTCGCGCACGTCACCCTCGGCGGCAAGATCGGCCTCGCCAAGGCGGGCGACCCGCAGATGGTCGTCTTCGACGCCGACGGCAACATCGTGGGCACGATCTCCCCGGACGACCTGTCCCCGATCGCCGCACCGGCCCCGCCTGAAGGCGGAGAGGCCACCGGAGCCGAAACCGAACCCCCAGCGGCCCCCGAGGCCGCCGCCCCTGACATGGCAGCCGCACCGGCCGCCGACGCGACCCCGGCCCCAGCGCCTGCGGTCGACGAGAACGGATTGCTGCAGAAGGCAGTCGAGCAGAGCACGGAACTGATGAAGAGCACCGTCGAAGAGGCCCTAGAGGCAGCGCTCGCACCGCTGCGGGACCGACTCGACAAGGTGGAGTCTCAGCCCATGCCCGGCCCGATGCTCAAGGGCGCGATCCCCGGCAATGCAGGCCCCGTGCTCCGGGGCCAGGACGGCGGACATGACCAGCTCGCCGAGCTCGTCAAGAGTCGCGCCACGTCGAAGAACCCGAACGAGCGGGCGAATCTGGACATGCAGATCGCCGCGCTGATGGTTCGCCAAGCACCGCCCCTGTAGCAAACCCCCGCTCCCCGATAGGCCCCGCCGTCCGGCGCTGGGCCATGTCGGCATGCCTGAAAGGCACCTCCCATGACTCAGTTCCAAGGCATCACCGAAGAGACGATCGAGCAGATCAAGAAGGCGCAGACCAACGGCTTCACCACGTCCACGGGCGTCGTGGGCTACGACCTGTCCGGCGTGGTCTCCCTCGTCCCCGTCAACACCCCCTGGTTCGACCGCGTCGCCCGCACCTCCGGCGAGGGCTCGCTGGCCGCGAACTGGAAGGCGCTGACGAACATCAACAACCAGCAGCCCAACCCGTTCGTGGGTCTCGACCAGGGTGGTAACTACGTCAAGTTCAACGAGCAGGACGTCCTCGCGAAGTACGTTCCCGTCCGTGTGTCGGGCTACGTGTCGCACGACTCGATCGACCTCTCGAAGGGCTACGCGGACACCCGCGCTCTCGCCGTCACCGGCACGTTGATGCAGTGGCGCATCCAGGAGAACAAGGGCCTCCTCGGCGGCCAGGGCTTCGCCCTCCCGACGATCGCCACCCCGGCCACCCCGACGCTCTCGACCACAGGCGGAACCATCGCCGCGTCGACCGCCGTCCCGGTGAAGGTCGCCGCCCGCTCCGCCTACAACTACTACTGGGGCGGTTCCGGCGTCGCGTCCTCGCAGGCGTCGGCCACCACGGCGTCCACGACCTCGACCAACTCCGCGACGACCTCGGTCGCCGCAGTGAAGGGCGCGGTCGCCTACGACTGGTTCGTCAACGGCATCTACTACACGACGACGGTCACCAACACGGTCACGATCACCTCGATCCCGACCGCCGCGCAGGCCGTCCCGAACCTGCCGGACCTGTACCCGACCGCGCCGTCCGCCGTCCCCACGGCCGACACGAGCTACTCGACCAACTCCTACAACGGGCTGATCGCGACGCTGGCCGGGGACTACTCCTCGACCGGCCTGGTCACCCCGGGCTCGGGAACCTCGAGCGGCGCGACGTTCACGTCGCTCAACGGCGCGACCCTCACGGCCACGTCGCAGGGCGTGACCGAGATCGACAACATGCTCCTGGCGATCTACAACCAGGCGCAGCTGTCGCCGACCGCGATGATCATCAACGGCCAGGAAGCGCAGGACATCAAGGGCAAGATCCTCGCGTCCAACCAGGCGATCATGTACACGACCCCGGACGGCGCGAGCCGCGAAGGCGTCATCGGCGGCGGTTCGGTCGCCGGGTACATCAACGGCGCGAGCGGCGGCGACCGGATCGACATCGTCGTCGACCCGCACCTCCCGCCCGGCCGCATCGTGTTCGTCACGGAGCGGATCAACTACCCGAACTCGGGTATCGCGAACACCTTCGAGGCCCGCTGCCTGCGTGACGTCGCCGAGTTCCCCTACGGGACCTCGCTCGACACCACGGCCGGCAACAACGGCGGCCCCCGCGAGGTGTGGGACCTCTCCTCGGTGGAGACGTTCGTCAACCGGGCACCGGTCGCCTGCGGAATCATCTCCGAGATCGCGGCCGGCTAGTCCAGTCCTGACAGTCCCGGCCCGGAGTGATGAGGCTCCGGGCCGGGCAAGGGGAGCCATGACCACGACCGTCCTCGTCCCGCACACCAAAGTCCCCGGATCCAACGGGCAAAGCCTCGACCCCGACACCGTCCGGTTGCTGCACGAGCACGTCCCGGACGACGTCGTGATCGAGTGGCGCGAGATCGACCCAGCGAGGACCACCCAGTACTCGGAGATCCTCCGCGAGGCGTGGCTCTGGCCCGGCGACCTCGTCGTCGTCGAGCACGACATCCACGTCCCCGCCGGGTTCATCGAAGGCTTCCAGACCTGCCGTCAGCCGTGGTGCTCGCACCCCTACCCGGGGCCGAGCGACATGCTGATCAACTCCCTCGGCTGCGTCCGGTTCACCGCCCACCTGAAGAACTCGCTCCCGGACCTGATGGCCAAAGCGGTCGGCATGGATCCGGCGCTGGACGGCGGCGCAGTTCCGGCGGGCGACTGGCGGCGGATGGACACCCGGATCGCCTGCCAACTGCAAAGCCTCGGCCATGTGGCGCACCCGCACGAGCCCCCGGCCGGGCACAAGCACTACCCGAACGAGCAGGACATCCTCGCCGAGCACATCCCGTCGGTGCATCCGCGACTAGCGCAATGGTGAGGAGGACGCGATGACGACCCCCGCGCTCGCGCCCTACGTCCCGTACTACGCCTCCCGCGCCCCGTACATCACGCCCGCCGAGTACACGGCCGCTCCGACCGCCGTCAACGCCACCAACCTCGTCGCGGGCGGCTCGCAAGCGCAGAACACCAATGAGCTGTTCAATGTCATCGCCCGGGCGTCGTCGATGGCCGACACGATCTGCCACCAGATCCTCGCCGCCACCCTCGACGTCCAGGCGGGCTCTTACCGGATCCGCAACGGCGTCATCCGCGTCCCGGTCGACAACACTCCGCTGCTCGCCGTCAACTCGGTGTCGCTCGGCTGGCATCCGAACACGATGCAGGCGCTCACGGACCTCAGCGGCCTGTGGATTCAGCGCAAGGTCGTCTCGATCCCGATCAACGGGATCAGCCCGGTCAGCCCGTCGCCGAACTACCCGACCTACCCGATCACCCCCGGCTACGGGCAGATCCTCGCCGAGGTCGGCTACGTCAACGGCTGGCCGAACACGACCCTCGCCGCGCCCGCCTCCGCCAGTGCCACGTCGATCACCGTCGCCGACGCGCTCGGCATCTACCCGGGCACGCCGATGCAGGTCTACGACGACTCGCCCGGCAACGAGCCCGTGGTCGTCGCCTCCACTTACACCATCGGGTCGACCACCGTCCCGCTCACGACCGGGCTGCAGTTCCAGCATGCCGCAGGCGTGTCGGTCTCCAGCCTGCCGCCCGCGATCAAACAGGCCGTCATCCACCTCACGTCGGCGCTGATCAAGACCCGGGGCTCGCTGTCCATCGTCGCCGGAAAGCTCCAAGGGGCTCCCTCGAAGACGCAGCTGCAGGACGTCGGCGCGCACGACGACATGTCCGAGGCGCAAGCCCTGCTCGCCCCGTATGCGCGGGTCCGGTGACCGCCAAGTTCGTCCGGTCGACGATCCAGACGTTCCTACAGAACGCGAACACCCCCGGGCTCAACCTGATCTCCAAGACGATGATCATGGAGACCCCTCCTGAGGTGATCGTGCCGTCCGGCTCCTCCGGCGCGGCCGGTTACATCTGGTTGATCACCGACGACGAGACGGTCATCTCCACCGGAGCCCCGAACAACATCCAGCCGAACGGATGGCGCATGGTCGCCTACCGGGCCGCGCTGATCTTCGACTTCATGGTCCTCACCCCGTCCACCGACGACGACACCTGGCTCGACGCCCTCGACGACATGGTCGAGTCGGTGAAGGTCGCGATCCGGTCCGACCCGACGCTCGGCACCTACGGGCAGGGCTGGACCACGATCTTCTCCGCCGGCAACGACTTCCCATCCGGCAACCCGTCGATCACCACGATCCTCGAAGCCCCGTCGCAGGTCCCCGAGACGCAGGACTGGCTGGTCCACGGGTCGATCGACTTCCCCGTCTACGAGACGGTCAAACCCGGCACGCCCGAAAGCTAGGAGCCCGCCATGCCGAACTACAAGATCCTGCTCGAAGGCGTCCACGTCTTCTCCGAGCTGATCCGCCACGAGGGCCACACCCTCGAAGCGGCGCAGGGCGACGTCGTCCGGCTGATCGACGAGGGCAAGAGCGAGGCGCACGACCTGGCGCTGAAGTTCCACCTCGAAGCCGAGCACCTCGTCGCCACCGACGAGGCCGTGACCGAGAAGGCCGTCGCCCCGGTCGTGCAGAAGTCCGAGGAAGAGCTCGCCGCCGAGAAGGCCGCAGTCGAGAAGGCGCTGGCCGAGCAGACCGCCCCTCCCGCTGACGTGCCGCCCGTTCTCGCTGGCTCAGCCGACGTCCCGGCCGACGGCACCCCGTCGGAGACGTTGACCGCGTCGAACGACCCCGCACAGGTCGACCCGACACTTCCCGCCACCCAGTAACAACCCCCGAACCTCAGCCCCCTGGCCGCCGTGGCCACGGGGCTAGACGCCGTCCCAAGGAGACCCTGTCATGGCTGACGCCACTCTCTACGCCACGAACCAGTCCTTCCTCGGGGTAGGCAAAGAAGGCACCCGAGGCACCGCCGCATCCACTTACGTCTACGTCCCGGTGAAGTCGCCTAACACGACCTACAACCAGACGTACCTCAACGACGAGGGCATGCGCGGATCGCCGGTCACCACCTACGACATCGTGCCGGGCACCAACTACGGCCAGTTCGACGCCAAGGGCGACGTCCACCTGGACACCTTCCCGGCGCTGATCGAGTCCCTGCTCGGCGGAACCGACACCGTCACCGGCACCGCCGCTCCGTACACGCACACCCAGCCGTTGCTCAACTCCGCGTCGACCGGGTCGCAGCCGCCGTCCTACACGTTGCAGGACATGAACGGCTACATCACGCAGCAGTTGACCGGCGCGCAGATCGGCACCCTGCAGCTCGACTTCGCCACTACGGGCGCGCTCGAGTGGACCGCGAAATACATGGCATTCGCGCCCACGACCATCGCCACCCCGACCGGCACCTGGGCGACCACGGACAAGCTGATCCCGGCCTGGTCCTGCGCCGTGTCCATCGGCGGATCCAGCAACGCCACGATGGTCAGCGGGTCGCTCACCTTCGAGCGGTCCACCGAGGCCGTCGCCGTGATCAGCCAGCAGACCCCCGGGTCGATCTTCACCGGCCCGCTCAAGGTCACCGGCAAGTTCACGTTCCTGACCGTCACGGCGGACCCGATCTACGCCGCCGCGTTCGGCTCCACGCAGAACCTCCAGGCCACCACGTTCACCTTCACCGACCCGGCCTCGACGCACACGATGCTCGTGCAGATGACCAAGGCGCAGCTGGAGTCCTCGGTCTACGACCGCTCCAAGAACTACGTCCAGGTGACCTGCAACGTGGAAGCCGCGTCCAACTCGACCGACGCCTCGTCCGGGTTTGCCCCGGTCAAGTTCGTCACCACGAATGCGGTATCTGCCGCGTTCTAGTCCTAGCGCACGGCCAATCATGGGGAGCACGGAATGAAGCACGAGACGTTCGACGGCGGCTGGCTCGACTTGCGCGAGCCGCACGAGATCACCATCAAGCACAGACGCAAAGTCGGCGTGTTCTTCTCCTCGCTATCGAGCGCCATGCAGCGCATGGAAGACGCGCAGAAGCTCGAACTGGCAAAACTGAACCTTCCCGAAGGCGAGCAGCCCACGGAGGAGCAGCGCGCAGAGGCGATCAAGGAAGCGAAGGCCGACCCGCCTCTGACCGATGATGAGTTGGACCGCATGCTCCAACTGGAGCAGGTTGCGCTCGTCGTCGCGATAGCGCGATGGTCGCTCGGCAAGCCGGTTTCTCTGGAAACGTTCGATGAGATGACCGAAGTGGAGTATGCGCCCATTCTTGCCGTGGCGAAGCCGTATGCGGACGCGGTGATGGCCGGCATGCGGATCAAGACCGACGAGCCCGAAAGTCTGGTACCGAACGAGACGGACCCTACTGGCGACTCGTCCGACTGAAGCAAGCTCGGTTGGGCGTAGAGACCCGAGTCGATCAAGATCTGTCCGACCTCTACAGCGAGTACAAGCTCTGCGAAAAGTTCGGTATCCCTTACTGCTCCTCCTACGAGGACATGCCCGCCCATCGCGCCGACTGGTGGACCGCGTTCATGCGGATGGACGAGGAAGTCCAGGCCGAACTCCAACGCAAGCAGGCCGCTCAGCAGAGGTGACCCATGCCCGGTGGAATGGACGTCTCCGGCCTTGACGCCGCCCTGTCCGCGATCGTGGCGGCAGCGGACAATGCGGGGAAGCGGATCGTCACCCGGTCGCAGGTCGCGTTCGAGGCCGGGCTGAAAACGGCATTGTCGGCGCAAGCCCACCAACGGGGCACGCCGACGAACTCGCCGCCCGGCGGAGTCCCATCGAAGGTGTCCGGGACCTTGGCCCGAAGCGTTCTTTCCGAGTCGCCGACCGCCTCCGGCCCTGGCCTGTGGTCCGGGCGCAGCGGACCCACGACGGTCTACTCCCGCATTCAAGAGCTCGGCGGCCAAACCGGGCGCGGACACGCCACGACGCTGCCCGCACGCCCGTACGTCAAGCCGACGCAGGACGCGCTGGGCGAGAAGTTCTCCGCCATTCAGGCCGAGGAATTCGGCGCGGCGCTCAACATCTGACCGGAAGGAGCACGCCATGGCGGGCAGTCTCCTTCCCCCAGTCGTCGCCACCTTCCTGGCCAACACCACGGATCTCTCAGCGAAGCTGGCCACGGCCCGCACGGACCTGAAAGCCACCGCAACTGAGGCGGACACTGCAGCCGCAGAAGTCGAGGCGTCCTCGGCGAAATCGTCCTCAGCCTCCGGCGCGGCGTTGTCCAAGATGAGCGGCGCGGTCAAGCTAGCCGTCGCCGGAGCTGCCGTGGGCGTCGCCGCCATCGGCTTCGAGGCCATCAAGTCCGCCACCGCCTATGACACTTTGACGACCCAGCTTGTCACGGGCGCAGGCGAGTCGGCCGACAAGATCAAGATGGTCTCTGACGGCCTGCTGAAGATGGCTCCCGCTGTCGGCATTGGACCGGACGCTCTGGCCAAGTCGATGTTCACGGTCGAGTCCGCCGGGTTCCACGCCGCCGACGGACTCACGGTCATGAAGGCGGCGGCCGAGGGCGCGAAGATCGGCGGCGCGGACGCCACTGTCGTCGCCAACGGCCTCACCACGGCCATGGTCGACTACGCGATCCCCGCGTCCCAAGCGGCGGCCACCACGTCGAAGCTCGTCGAGACCGTCGCCTCCGGCAAGACCACGATGCAGGACCTGTCCGGCTCGCTGTCCAACGTGCTGCCCTCCGCCAAGGCCGCCGGGGTCGGGCTCGACCAAGTGCTCGGCGCGATGGCCACCATGACCGGAGAGGGCATCTCCGCCCAGCAGGCGTCCCAGGACCTCGCGGGCACCATCCGGTCCCTACAGGCCCCCAGTGAGGCCCAGACCGCAGCCATGCAGGCCCTCGGCCTCAACTCCCTCACGGTCGCCCAGAACCTCGGCAAGAACGGCCTGACCGGTACCATGGACACCCTCGTGCAGGCGATCACGCAGCACATGGGTCCAGCCGGAACGGTCATCGAGGACACTTTCAAGAAGTCCCAAACCGCCGCCGCCGACGCCAAGACCGAGCTCGCCGCCATGCCTGCGTCGATGCAGAAGATCGCCACCTCGTTCATGAACGGGCAGCTGACCAGCACCCAGTGGCGGACCGCGCTCAAGGGCATGACCACCGACCAGAAGCAGCTCGCCCAGCAGTTCGCGGCCACCATCCAGCGAGGGCAGGGCTTCAATGACCTGATCAAGACAGGCGGCCCGGACGCGGAGACGTTCTCCGCCGCCCTCGCCGGGGTCACGGGCGGCGCGACCGGCATGAACACGGCCCTCGCCCTGACGGGCACCAACGCGGCCACGTTCGCCAACAACGTCAAGAACATCTCCGGCGCGACGACCGACGCCAAGGGCAATGTCCAGGGCTGGTCGGAGACGACCAAAGACTTCGGCTTCCAGGTCGACCAGGCCAAAGCCGGGCTGCAGGCCATGTTCATCACGATCGGCGAGAAGCTGATTCCGATCATCACCCAGGTCATCAAGGTCGGCGTTCAGTGGGCCAACTGGGCCAAGGAGCACAAGGGCCTGATCCTTGCGGTCGCCGCTGGGATCGTCGCCGTCTTCGTGCCTGCGATCTACGCCTGGGCCAGCGCCATGGCCATCGCAGCCGCCGAGACCCTGATAGCCGCCGCGCCCATCATCGCGCTCGTGGCCGCCGCCGCGTTGCTCGCCGCCGGGATCTACGAACTCTACGAGCACTGGACCACCGTGTGGAGCGCGATCAAGTCCGCCGCCGAAGCGGCCAAAAACTTCATCATCGGCATCTTCAACGACATCTGGGGCTTCCTCAAGCAGTGGGGGCCGTTGATCCTCGTTGCCGTCGCGCCGTTTATCGGCCTGCCTCTGCTGATCTACCAACACTGGTCCGCCGTGAGCGGCTTCTTTTCCGCCCTCTGGAACGACGTCGTCGGTTTCTTCAAGGCCGCCTGGGACCTGATCGAGACCGTGTTCATGGCCCCGATGAAGGCCGAAGTCAAAGTGGCCGAGTCCGTGTGGTCGTCGGCCTGGTCGGGGATCAAGTCCGTGGTCTCAGGCGCTAAAGACGTCATCCTCGACGTCTGGAACGCCATCAAGACGCTGGCCATCGAGCCGCTCAAGCTCGAAGCGCAGGGCCTCGAGGACGTCTGGCACGCCGTCTGGAACGGCATGGGCAACGCGGTCAAGGCCGTGTGGGATTTCATTCGTCCCATCATCAACACGATCAAAGACGCGGTCGGCGGGGTCACTGGGGCGATCGGCAAGATCACGGGCGGTATCAGCTCAGGATTGTCGGCCATCGGCGGCATTTTCGCGGACGGCGGTTTCGTGCCAGGCACCGGCCCGGTGCCGATCATCGCCCACGGCAACGAGTACGTGCTGTCCAACGCGATGCTCTCCGGCTCGCAGCCGGTCGACCCCCGGGTCATCGCCGCGATCGCCAGGGGCTCGGCTCAAGCCACGGTCTCTCCTGCCACGGCGAGCGTTAGTGGCGGCATGGTCAGCAACACCTACAACTTCACCGTGCAAGGCTCCCTGCTCGACCAGCAAGGTCTGCAGCAGGCGATCGTCTCCAGCGTCCAGCAGTTGACGAACAGCCACGGCCCGGGCTTCGTGAATAGCGTCTTCTCCGGCCAGCCCACCCCGAGCCGGTGACCGCCCCGATCTATCCGGTCTCGGCCGTCCAGGTCGGCATCGGCAAAGAGACCACCTTCGGCACAGGCGTCTCCCCGTCCTACTCGATCCCGGTCATCGGCCCCAACCCCGACGACACGCACGGCGTCATCCCGGACACCGGGTGGCGCACCTCCCCGGGGGACTCGTTCGGGCACGCCCAAGGCCCTCTCGGGTCCACGGTGGCGCTCGGCGGGAACGTCCACGCCGACACCATCGGCTTCCCGCTCGCTGGGTTGCTCGGTGACGTCGTGGCGTCGGGGTCCGGCCCGGTCACGACGACGATGGCCCTATTGAACTCGGGCACTCTGCAGCCGCCGTCGTACACGATCTCCACCTTCGACCCGGTGCAGTCGCTGCGCTGGCCCGGGTCGGTGTTCACGACGTGCACGCTGACCGCGTCGGCCTCCAACGCGCTGACGTGGTCGGCGCAGACGGTCGGGCTCAACGCCGTCACCACGACGACACCGTCCACCAACTACACCAGCGTGGGCCTGATGCCCGCGTGGGTCGGGTCGCCGAAGATCGGCGGGTCCCCTGTCACGGGCGTCCTCTCCTCCTCGGTGACGATCACTCGGGTCGTGACTCCGTTGCGGAACGTGGACGGCTCCCAACAGCCCTACATGTACTTGCGGGGCGTCGTCTCCGTCACGGGGACGTGGGTGCTCCTGCTGGAGTCCGACGCCCTCCGGGCGGCTTATACGGCGGGCAGTCAGACGTCGATGGAGGCCACCTACGCGCAAGGCGCGGGGGCGTCCGCCCAGCAGGTGAAGTGGCGCTGCTCGGACGTGATCTTGACCAACGTCGACCGTGGCTACCAGGGCAACAAATACATGCTCATGACGGTCGACTGGAAAGCGGACGCGAACTCGACCGACGTCGGCGCGTCAGGCGGACTGTCGCCCATCCAGATCGTGCTGAAGAACCAGGTCACATCGGGCACTTATGCGTAAGGGAAACTCGGTAGAATAGAGCGGCACCACGAGGAGCGCTAACTCCGTCGTGGTGCCTGACCCACCACTCGACTTCACCGAGAAGGCAGGCTCCCGTGAGTATTGCAGAGCAATGGCGTCCGATCCCCGGCTTCCCAATGTACGAAGCCAGCAACGAGGGGCGGATTCGCTCTTGGTACCACCTCGCCGACCCCGCTAAGCCGCGAATCCTGCGCCTTGTGCGTGACAAAAAGGGCTACTTGAAGGTCTGCCTCCACCATGAGGGACGCCAGCACGACCGGCGAGTGCATCAACTCGTCCTGCTGGCATTTGTGGGCGAACCCAATGACCTTGTTGCCCGACACCTCGACGGCGATCAGTCAAACAATGCGCTCGTCAACCTTCAGTACGGGACGCAGAGCGAGAACGTCCAAGACTCGATCCGACACGGAACCCAATACAACGCCCGCAAAACGCATTGCAACAAGGGCCACCTCTTCGATGAGGCGAACACCTACATCGTGGTCGGCCGTAGCCGTCGTTGTCGCGCCTGCGATGCAGCCACCGCCCATGCCCGGCACGTCAAGCGGATGGCCGCCAAGCGCCAATAGATTCAGGAGGCCGGTTTGAGCACCAACCCAAACTGGCCAAACTGGGAAGAAGCTATCTCCTTCCTGAACACGCCCACCTCGACGCCCAACCCGAAGACATGGGTCGACGTCACCAGCCGCACCCAAGGCTCCGCCACGGTCACCCGGGGCAGGCAGTACGAGAAGGCCCAGACCCAGACCGGCACGGGCACGCTCACGCTCCGCAACGCCGATGGCGCGTTCAACCCGGACAACACCAGCTCCCAGTTCTACCCGCTGGTGCTGCCCTACCGGGGGTACCGCAAGCGGGCGCAATATCCGGCGACCGTCAACCGGCTCACCGCGTCCCAGGCCACCGCAGGCGTGACCACCTACGACGACTTCGGCGTCTCCACCACTCTGGCCGCCGGGGTTCTTCCCGCTTATGTCAGCCAGGGCGCGAGCTACGCGCTGTCCACGGACGGCTCCGGGCACTACACCTCGGCGATTCCCTCGTCCCCGGCGGCCAACACGCAGCTCATGTGGTTCTCCGGGTTCTCGTTCGCCCCGGGCACGAACTACACCGGGCAGGTCACAGTCACCTCGACCGCCTCGTGCGTCGTCCAGGTGATCTGGCGGACCACGTTCACCAACGGCACCACGACCACCACAGGCGCAGTCGGCTCGACGGTCACCGCATCCGGCTCGCCACAGGTCGTCTCCTCGAACTACACGACCCCGACGAACATCATCGGCCTCGAGCTCGGCCTGCTGCTCGTGTCCGGCTCGGCGTCCGCCACCTTGTCGACGTCGAAGGTGCAGGTCAACGCGGGATCCCTCGCCACCTACGCCACCCCGGGACCGTGGTACCCGATCTTCACCGGCTACATCCAGCAGTTCCCGCAGACCTGGACCGACGGCGGCACCAACGGGCTCACCACGGTCTCGATCATCGACGCCTTCGGGTGGTTCGCCAACCAGAAGCTGCACTCCCCGGCCTATCACGAGTTGCTCGTGCTGAGTCCGACGTTCGCCTATTTCCTCGACGAGCCGCAGACCGCGTCGTCGGTGGTGGACGCCACCAGCAACCAGAATCCGATCACATTCCAAGACATCCAGTCGGGCGGGTCCGGGGTCGTCGGCACCACGCTCGGCGGGACCAACGCGCCGAAGGGCGACTGGTCGGACGCCTACCCGCCTCGGGGCATCGGCGGACCGGTCGCCACCTTCGCCAACTACGGCACCGGGGGAGCGACCGTCCTCGACCTCGGCGACGCAGGCTCGCAAGTCGGCCCGCCGTCGAACAGCGCCTGGACCCGCATCTGGGCGTTCCGCGCCCCCGTCGGATCTCCCGCTGCGAAAGGCCAGGGCATCTGGGGGGCGTTCGCGCCCGGCGACCCCACCGTGGGGTTCTCCGGCTACACCCTCGCCATCGGCGGGTCGTTCCAGGGCGACCTGCAGTTCTCCATCAACAACTTCGGCAGTTCGACGTTCAACACGATCAGCCTGTCCAGCTCCATATCGGTGCTCGACGGCTACTGGCACCTGGCGATTGTGACCTGCGCGTCGGACGGCAAGACGATCACCGGCTACTACGACGGGTCGGCGCTCACCCCGGTCACCTCCGCGTCGGATCTGCGCATCAACTGCTCCTACCCGGGGGTCGAGTTCCTCGGGGCCGAGGTCTACCCGGGTCAGACGATCCAGTCCGGCTACACCGGAGACCTCGCCTACGTCGGCGGCTTGTCGGTGGCGCTGTCCGCCGCGCAGGTGTCGCTGCTCTATTCCACGTTCCGCTACGGCGGCTCCGGGCTCGGCACGGCATCCTCAGCCTCGCGGTTCGCCGACATCCTCCGCTGGGCGCAATGGAACGGCTCGCAAGCCGAGGACAACTACCTGACGGGCTCGACCGTCACCTACGGACCCGCGACCGAGCTGCTCGCCTCCCGCGACCAGACCGGCACCGACGTCGTCTCCGCGTTGCAGACCGTGGTCGACACCGAGAACGGCATGGACTACGTCGCCCGCAACGGCGCGATCACCCTCAAAGGCCGACGCGCCCGCTACAACCTGACCACGGCGGCCACCACGTTCGGCGAGAACAACGGCGAGGTCCACTACAACCCCGCCGCGTTCGCCTACGACCCGCTGCAGATCACCACAGACGCCCAACTGACCCAGACCCCGACCGGGTCCGTGGTCCGCTACATCGACCCCAACTCGACGGCGTTCGCCAACTACGGCGACATCCAGATCCAGCGCAACGTCAACACCCTCAACCTGCTCGAAGTGGACGACGCGGCCACGTTCCTGGTGCAGCGCTACGAGGCCCCCAAGCAGCGACTGCAGTCCATCACTATCCCCGTTTCGTCCTACACCGAGAGCGGCGCAGCGGCGTCCCTGGCGTGGACCGAGATGCTCCAGATGGAGCTCGGGCTCCTGGTGCAGGTCAACCGACGCCCGGCAGGCGCTCAAGCGATCTCCTACCCGGGGTTCGTGGAGCAGATCGGCTGGACGAACGACGACCAGGGAAACGCCTCCTGCACGCTGCAGATATCCCCGCAGGGCACCCTGAGCTACTGGACGGTCGGCTCGACCCGGCTCAACGTCCACACCGCGACCACCGTCAACGGCACGTCGCTGGTCATCGACGCGCTGGCTGACGCGGCGACGAACGTCCTCGCGGCGAACATCTCCCGCGCCGGGGACCAGTACTTCTGGATCGTCGGCTACGGAACCGCGCAGGCGGAGCTGATCACCATCACGGCCGTCCCCACGACGACGCTCGGCTACTCGACGGCCACCTTGACCGTCGGCACCTGCATGCGGCTGGACACCGGGGCGACCGGCACCGGGTTCCGGTTCGTCCACGCCATCAACTCCACCGTCCAGGACATCGGCGGCTACTACTCGGCCTATGGGCTGACTTACAGCCAGGTTTCCGCCGCGCTCGCCCCCTACATCAACCCTGCCGGCGCTCTCGACTCGCTCTGCACCGTGGGCGTCTCGACCATCTGCGGCTACTAGGAGACGGACTTGTCCAACCTGCCTGTCCCCATCGAGCGCACTTGGTCGACCAACGACCTCGCGACCGCCGCGCTCCTGAACTCCAACCTCCGCGATGGCCTCAACTTCCTGTTGAACGTGCCCCTCTGCCTGACGACGCAGGGCACCGGGCAGTCGCTCACCTCCACGACGTTCACGCCCATCGCCTTTGACACGAACGTCATCGACACCTACTCAGGTCACTCGACGACCGTCAACAACTCCCGGTACACCGCTGTCGTCTCCGGCTACTACCTGGCGTTGGCGACCGTGAACTTCGGCTCCAACGCGGGTGCGGGGCAGCGGTCGGTCGGCTTCCAGATCAACGGCGGCGGCATCATCACCAACACCCAGTCGACGGTGCCCTCCGGGTCGATCGGGTTCACCGCGCTCACCACGGCGCACCTGGCGTTCCTCAACGTCGGCGACTACATCGAGACGCTGGGCTACCAGTCCACGGGCGGCTCGCTCACCACGCTCACGGCAGGCATGCGAATCATGTGGATGCACGCCTAGCACGAACCGGACAACAGGCAAACAGGGCCGTCCAACTCACACCCCCGAAATCGCCATGGAGTTGCGTATGAGTTCCTCGCTGGCCTCCAACACGGAGTTCGTCGCTGCCGCCGTAGTGACCATCTCCGCCATCGGCGGGCTCGTCATCGCCTCCGCCCGCTCTCTGTGGCGCATAGCCCGAGGCGTCGACCAGTTGCGCGACGACCTGCTCGGCGAACCCGCCCGTCCAGGCGTCCCGGCACGCCCCGGAGTCGTGGAGCGCGTCGGCAAGCTCGAAGAGTCGCACGTCCAACTGCGCCAATCGCAGGTGTCCCAGGCCGAGCACCTCGCCGAGACGACCAAGGGCGTCGAAGAACTCTCCCGCACTGTCCACGAGATCAAGGGCATGGTCACCAAGACACCGCCCCTTTCCGGCGGGGGGCTTCCGGCATGACCCGAGTCATGTACGACGGGGTCACCCCCGCACACCTGCCGACCGACGGCGACATCTACGCCGGCTATGTCAACGGCTTGTACTCCAATATGGCCACGATGAAGGCCCTGCACCCAGGGAAGCTGTACATCGGGATCACCATCGACCCGTCCGTCCCCGCGCAGGTGTACGACTGCGAGCCAGGCAACGGCTCAGCGTCCGACGGCGTCAACTGGGTGAACATCTCCCGAGCCGCTGGCTACGTGCCCACCATCTACTGCGGCCTGAACACCTGGTATCCCGCTATTTCGCAGGCGATCCGCAACGCGGGCGTCGCCCAGCCGGGTTACTGGATAGCCGATGGCACGAAGTGGCAGATCCCAACCCTGCCCCTCGGCGTCGCCTACGCGCTCCAGGACCAACTCGACGTGCCGCCCGGCTTCGACCGCTCGATCGTCGCCGACTACTGGCCCACCATCGACGGCCTCACGCCCCAAGGCGGCGGCACACCCATCACTCCACCTGCTGTCATCCCGGAGGACGAGATGTTCCGAACGATCCGTTGCCCCGAACGCAACGCAAACGTCTACGCCTACAACTTCTCGGGACTCGGGTGGCGCTGGATAGCGAACCCCGATATCTGGAACTCCGTCAAGGCGATGCCCGGCTTCGAGGGGCACGACGACGTGACCGGCGACCGGATGGACATCGCAGCGGACTGGGCTCAGTCGACTGCCACCAAACCGTCGAACAACCAGCCTCACTAGGGGAAGCATGAGCATCCACATCGACACCGCGCTAGTCCTCGCACTGACACTGTCCGTCTTTATCCCTGGCCTGTCGGCGCTGGTCGCCCGCGAGCACTGGAAAGGCTGGGTCGTCGGCCTGATCACGCTCGCGATCTCGACGGTCAACGGCTTCGTGCTGGACTGGTGGAACGCCACGGACATCCACCACTACGACTGGAAGTCCGCCCTCGCGGTCGCAGGCGTCTCCTACGTGCTGGCCGTGCTCGGCCGGGTCGGCATCTTCAAGGATCCCGATCTGGACAAGTTCCTGCTCTCGCTGCCGCGTCTGCCGTTCGGGATCTCCATCACGACCAAGGGCGCTCACGCCGCGCCAGCTGCTCCGCCCGCACCGCCCGCCGCCTAACCCAGCACTCCCTCTTTCGAGCCCCGGTCAACCCCCGGGGTTTTTTGCTGTGCCCCCGAGAAGGAGCCCCTGTAATGCCGACTCACGAAGGTAGCGCCGGATTCACCGGCACTCTGAAGACTCGCGTGCTGCGGGCCCCGCAACCGCACAAGGCGCGCAGCATCCGCCTCCCCGGCGGCAAGCGGGTCATCCTCACCGACGACCCCGGCCAGTCCACCATCCTCGCCAGCGAGGTTTTCTCCACTGAATTGTTCGCGATCCACCGCGATCCGGCGGGCAAGGTCATCCACGAGCACGACCTGGGGTCCGGCCTCGTGACCAACGTCGGCGTGCTCGCCATGGCCAACGACCCGTTCTGGTCGGCGCAGCTCAACCTCGCGACGCTCACCACGCAGAACTTCCACGCCTGGGGCACCGGGGGAACGGCGGCCGCCGTCACCGACTTCCAGATGCAGACTCCGGCGTCGCCCACCAACGCCACTGCGGCGACCGGCACGGCGTCGATCATCGGGTCGGGCACTGCTCCGAAGTACCAGACGACCGCGACCATCACCGCAGGCGGCTCGCTGGCGATCACCGAGTGGGGCCTGTTCTCTCAGGCGACACTGTCCTCGACGACGGGCTCTCCGTTCACCGCCACGACGGCGACGACATGGACGGACACGGGCTCGGCCCAGACGGCGTCGTCGGCGACCGTGCGTGGCTTGCAGCAGTCGATCGTCGTCCCAGGCACGACCGCCGTGTGGGGTTTGAACGCATCCAACACCACGCACGTCGGCACGCTGGTTACCAACGGCAGCACGGGCTGGTTCAACCAGTCTAACGGCGCGGCGGGCTCGACCCCCGGTGCCACTGAAACCTTCTCAATCAAGCCAGTGATGTGGGACCACAAGATCTTCTCGGTGATCAACGTGTCCAGCGGAGACTCGATCCAGTTCATCTACCAGCTTCTCGTCAACTCGGGCGGCTGACCTATGCGCATTCCAGCAGCCGTCAAGCGGCCCGCCGTCGCGGCCGCAGCCCTCGCCGCAGCGGCAGCGGTCGGCATCGTCGCATACGTGGCGGGCGCGTCCGCCGCCACATCGGTCGCCGCGTCCTGCTCGTCGCCGTCGTATGACGGGACGAACTTCTCGATCAGTTGCGTCGTCCCCCAGGTGACAAGCACGGTCACATCGACGGTCACGGTCACTTCCCCCGGTCCCACCGTCACCGTGACAGCCACTGCGACCACGCCGTCTCCGTCCCCGACGCCCAGTGCCACGACGACGACCCCCCCGCCGCCCGCCGCGTTCCCCAACGCGACCAACACCGGGGTCCCAGCCGGGACGACGCTCGCGACCTACTCGGGCTCGCTGAACCTCGGGTGCGGCACGGTCCTGGTCGGCTACAAGATCACGGGCGATATTGAGATCACGGGCGGCAACGGCACCACATCCGCATCCACGCCATGCGTCACCATCCAGGACTCGCTGATCGTTGGCACCGTCCACACCGCTGGCGATAATGCGTCCGGTAGCGGACCACTTGTCCTCACCGATGACGAGTTCGCGCCGACCGTCAACTCCCAGCGGGACGCGGTCGTCGGCGGCAACTACTACCTGACGCGGGTCAACGTCCACGGCGGCGCGTACGGCGGCATCCAGTGCGACGGCAACTGCGTCGTCACCGATTCGTGGACGCACGACTTCATCGACAAGGGCGCGACCCACTACGACGGGATCGGGTCCAACGGTCTCAACGGCGCAACGGTCGGGATGGATCTCGAGCACGACTCGATCGGCTGCAACTTCGTCAGCCAAGTGTCCGGCGCTACTGGCGGCTGCTCGGGCGACCTCGGTCTATTCGGCGACTTCTCGGCCATCGCCCACGTCACCGTCAACAACAGCCTGTTCCTCGCCGCGTCCGGGACCGGCATCAACGCCGACCCCTACCGGCCCTCGTTCTGCGCCTACTCCAATATCGGCAACACGGGCAAGGCGTACCCGTCCGCGTCCTACATGACGTTCAGCAACGACACATTCCAGCGCGGGCCGAACGGCAAGTGCGGCCAGTACGGGCCGATGGCCGACTGGACGTCCAGCAAAGACGCGGCGAACCACAACTCGTGGACGAACAACAAGTGGGACGACGGCACGACCCTGCCCGAACCCAGCTAACCGCGACGCACTCCTCTGATCTAGACCTTCGGCCCCGAGCGGAGTAGCGGATGAGCACCACGCTTTATGCGCGTGCGTCCGTCTGCCCGCTCGGGGGCGCTGGTCAATATGCCCTAGCCTCGCTAGCCGGTCCCAACACCTCCGGTTCCCCGATCGTCACGAACACCGTGGCGAGCGGGACCAACATCCCCTTGACCATCACGGGCGGCGGCACCGCCGTCACTTGGTGGTATCAGGTCGGCACCTCGTTCACCCTGTCCGGCAACATCTCCGCCTCGATCCGAGGCAAGGAGTCCTCGACGTCGGCCAACGCGGGCGCAGGGATCCTGATCGAGCACTACGACTCGACGGGCACCACGAACCTCGGCACGATCCTGTCCGACCGCACGGTGCCCTCGACGATCACCGAGTACAGCACGTCCGACGCGGCCAAGGCCCTCGCCGCCGTGGCCCCGACCTCCACGTCGATCACGTCCGGCGACTGGATCAAGGTCACTTTCAAGGTCCGCAACGTCGGCACAATGGGCGGCCCGTTCACGGTCACCAACACGGTCAACGGCCCGACGTCGACCGGTCTGACGACGATCACCTTTGTCGACACGTTCGCCGAATACTTGCCGACCTCGCCGGTCATCGTCCAGCAGAACATCCAGGGCTCGACGGTCTCGGGCAACTCGATCACCTTCACGCTGCCCTCGACTCCGACTGTCGGCAACACCTTCGTCCTGCTGGTCGGCTCCCGGCAGTCGTTCACCCCGTCCGCCCCGGCCACGACGGTAGCGTTCACATCCGACGCGACGGCCAGCGACGCGGGTGGCGGGCAGGTCACGTCCTGGACCCGCCCGGTCACCACGGGGGACACCACGACCGGGGACGCCGCGTCGAACACCTGGACCGTCACGACGACGGGCGACATCATCAACGGCGTTCTGCTGGAGATATCCGGCGGCAACTCGACGTTCCTCGACATCACGACCGCGACGGCCAGTGGCGGCACGACCCCCTCGGGTCCATCCGGGACCGTGGCGACCGTCGGCGACCTCGTCCTGTCGTTCCTGTCCTCGAACAACTCCAACAACCTTCAGCCGATCGCGGACTACCCCTTCGGGGCGACCACCACGGTCGGCTCGGGCTCGGCGTTCCACCAGTCCTACCTCGCCACCGCTGTCGCCCGGACCACCGGCTCGCTGAACGCCAACTGGTACGCCAACGCGGGCTCTGGCTCATGGGCCGCGCTGCTCATGTTCATCAAGCCATCCGGCGGGACGGCTTACACCCAGAATCTCTCGGCGGGTCTCAGCTTCACGGGCTCGCAATCCAAGGCAACCGCGAAAACCGTCACCGCTGGCCTTTCGTTCACAGGCGCGCTCACCCGGGCCACCGTGAAGACCCTGGCCGCCGGGCTGTCCTTCGCGGGGTCCGTGACGCGCCGAACCGCCAAGATCCTCACAGCAGGTCTGAGTTTCACTGGATCGCAATCCCGGGCAATTGGCAAGGGACTATCCGGCGGCTTGTCGTTCACCGGCAGCCAGACTCGGGCCATCGGCAAAGCCCTCAGCGCCGGACTCTCCTTCACTGGCAGCCAGTCCCGGGCGATCACCAAGGGAATAGCGGCCGGACTGTCCTTCACCGGCAGCCTCACCCGCTCAACCGCTCACGCCATCGCGGCAGGGCTCAGCTTCACCGGGTCCCTGACCACCGCCGTGGTCCACCGCTATGTACAGAACCTGTCGGGGGGCCTGTCCTTCACCGGCTCGCAGGTTAAGTCGGTCGGCAAGGGGCTCGCGGGCGGGCTCTTGTTCACCGGGGCGCTCCCCAAGTCGATCGGCAAAGCCCTCACGGCTGGCCTGTCCTTCACTGGAGCGATTGTCCGCAATATCGCGCACGGCATCAGCGCGGGACTGAGCTTCACGGGCTCCCTGACTCGGGCCACGGCACGCACGATCTCCGCCGGTCTGTCGTTCACCGGGTCGCTTGCCACCGCGTCGGTCCACCACTACATCCAGTCGTTCAGCGCAAGCCTCTCGTTCACAGGCTCTCAGGCCCGCTCGGTCGGCAAGAGCCTCGCGGCGGGCCTCAGCTTCGCGGGGGCGCTTCCCCGGACCATCGGGAAGCAACTGAGCGCCGGGCTCTCGTTCGTCGGCTCAATGCCCCGCAACGTCAAGCATGGACTGACAGCTGGGTTGTCGTTCACGGGTTCGCTCACGCGCAACACCAAACACGCGCTCAGCGCCGGACTGTCCTTCACCGGCAGCCTGGCCACCGCGTCGGTGCATCATTTCGTGCAGTCCCTCAGTGCCAGCCTCAGCTTCACCGGGTCGCAGACGCGCTCGATAGGCAAGGGACTGTCGGGGGGCCTGTCCTTCACCGGCTCGCAGGTGAAGCAAATAGGCAAGGCCCTCTCCGCTGGAGTGACCTTCACCGGCTCAATGCCCCGCCGCATCACGCACGGCCTAGCCGCCGGTCTCTCGTTCACAGGGTCCATCCCCAAGCGCATCGGCAAGGGTGTCAGCGCGGTCCTGGGCTTCCTTGGCAGCCTCACCGCATCCGCCCCGCATCCGCGCCGCAACATCGACGTGGTCCTCGCGACCCAGCCGGACCAATGGCTGCTCACGACCCAAGGCGACCGCTGGCCGCTCGCGACCGAGACGGACCAATGGCCCCTGACCAGCGGGACCGACGCCTACCACTTGACCACGGGCGACGACCAGTGGCTACTGACGACCAGGAGCTGACATGACGCAGCCCGTCAAACCGCAAACGATCTGGGTCTCCTCGGGGGCGAACGAGCCGACCTACTGGGAGCGGTTCACCGAGCAGACCGGCGTCGACATCTCCAGCGACACGATCGCGCTCTCGTTCGGCACCGACGTCGAAGCCGCCACCATGGCCGGGGGTTGGATCACGGGCGGGAACCTGCTCACCCAGTCCGGCACCACGTCCAGCATCTCCGGCACCACGTTGCATTGGCTGGAGGCCGCCGTCCTGATCGGCGGCTCTAACTTCGTCCCCGTGACCGGCACTTGGTATGTGTGGGCGAAGCTCGGAGCCAACCCCGCCACCGCCGTCATCCGGCGCGGCTCTCAGATCGTCTTCGTCTAGCCCTTCACGGCCCGCACGCTGCCCCGCCCACCGTTCCCCATGACGGTGGGCGGGGCGCTTTCCGCGTTCTCAGTTGCTGGCCAGCCCCAAGGCTATGCGCAGGGCCTCGGAGTTGGCCGTGGCCGTGGTGAGCGTCGCCTGGTTGGCCGACAGGATGCTGTTGATGTCTGCGGTCGACGTGGCCTGTGAGATAGATTGAAAGATGGATCGCTCTGCCAGAACACTGGTCTCGTCGGCGTCGACCTTCGCCTGCACCTGGCTCGGCCACTTCCCGGCGTTGAGCGCGGTCGCGAACGTCGCCAGGTCGGTCGTCAGTTGCTTGGCGATGGCGGTGTACTGGGCCGCCGTGGCGGTGTCGGGCAGGGCTCGGAGCGCAGTGATGTCCTTGTTGGGCTCGGCGATCATGGCGAGGTATTGCTGCCCAGCCTCCTGCGTCGTCCAGGCGGTCGCACTGCTGGACGCCACGACTGCCGCCGCCGTGGTGCCTGGCGCAGCGGGCGGATTCGCGGTCGTCTTGGATCCGCCGCACGCGGCCAGCAGACAGAGCGCTGGAACTCCAATCAGCAGGCGCTTCACTTCTTGTCCGCCCGCATCAGGTAGCTGCCGTAGAGCGGCATGAGCGGGACGTTGGTGCCGATCTTGCGGCTCATCTTGCCGGTGCCCCAGGTCCGCACGTTGCGGAATCCGTGCATCTTCAACCGGCGGCGCAACGTCGACACATGGTGCTGGGTCAGGTGCCCGGGCGTGTAGACGGTCAGGTGCTGCAAGCGGAGGCGCAGCGAGCTCGGGTTGGGCGTGGTCAGGATCAGCCGGCCGCCGACGCGGAGGACGCGCTGGAACTCGCACAGCGTCGGGTCGACGTCGCGGGGCCGGAGGTGCTCGAGGAACTCCCCGGCGACGATGACATCCACCGTGCCGTCTTCGAGCGGGATGTCGGTGGAGAGGCCCAGCACCCGCTTCGCGTAGGCGTCGGGGAGGGCGTCGAGGCGGGATTGGAGGACGTCGATTCCCCACAGTTCGATGTCGGGGCGGGCGGTGACGAGTTCCTGGCCCCCGCGCCCGGTGGAGCAACCGACGTCGAGGACGACCCTCGGGTCCGGTGGCAGGTGGCGGACGAACTGCTGGTAGCGCTCGACGGTGAACGGGTCGCGCTCGGCCTCCTCTTGGGCGATATTCTCCCTGGCGTAGTCGTCGATCGTGGTCATTGTTGATCTCCTCAACTGATATGCGGGGCAGCGTAGCGTCAACTCTGCGTTAGGTCCATAGGTTGGTTACCGAGCTAACTGGAGATCAGCCGGAGCGGTCGCGGCAACGCGAACACCGCCGCACGCCGCTCCTCGTCGTCGACCTTGGTGTAACCGGCCGTCGTCGCGATGGACGCATGTCGGCCCAGTTCCTGGGCGACCTTCAAGTTGCCGCCTGACGCTCGGAGAGCCTCGGTGAGAAAGAAGTGCCGGAGCTGATGCGCGGTCCCGTCGACACCAGCCCGGGCGATCAGATCGGAGATAATCCGTGACGCGGAGTTACCTGTCATCGGGCCAGGCCGGACGTGCGACGGGAACCAGAAGTCGCGGGCTGGGAATGTCTCGGCGACCTCGGCGACCAGCGGATGGAGCGGGACCTTGTCGACCACGCCGCCCTTGCCCTCGACCCAGATGTTGGGGCCTTCGATGTGCGGGCCGGCGACCTTGGCGATCTCGCTGACCCGGAAGCCCTCGTATGCGCCGAGGAGCACCATGGCCCGGGTCCGTCGGTGCATCCTTTGGCTGAGGATCTTCGAGACCTGGCCGATGGTGAACGGGCGGGGGCTGCGTCGCGGCACGCGCTGTTTGTGGAGTTTCTGCGTCGGGTCGTCTGGTCGGTACTCCATGCGGACGAGCCATTGATACCAGGCTCGGAAGTGGCCCTGGTAGGTCTGGCGGGTCCCGGCCCCAGCCAGCGCGGCAAGGAACATCGTGAGGTCTTGCCAACTGGCCCCGGTGGGGTCGAGTCCGGTCCGCTCGGCGAAGAGCAGGACCAGGTCAATGCGGGCCTGAATGGTGCGCGGGGCGAGGCTCGCGGCTCGCATCCATTGTTCCCACTCTGTTAAGCGGGACCCCGGCATGCCGGACAAGTTAACAGCGGGCACACAACGAGGGAAGGGGAAGACATTAGTTGCCGATGGCAACTTACGGAGTGGACTGGTCACCCTGTTCGCCGACGAGTAAGCGGGATGACATCGGCCAGCGCGACCGATCCGTCCACCTTGTAATCCGTAGGTTGCGGGTTCGAGCCCCGCGGGGCCCACCCCGAGCCCCACGAAGGCGGCGGAGCGCCGTTCTGCGGCCGCGTCGTCAGGAACCGCCACGGCGGCAACTCAAGCAACCCCGACAGTCGCTCTAGGTCGTCGACCGAGAGCGCAACCTGGGCCGACCCGATGCGTCGAGACCAGTACGACTGGCTCTCGCCGATCAGCCCGGGCAGCTTGTTGACCGTGATCTTCTTGCGGCTGAGCTCGGAACGGACCTCGGCGGCCACTTGCGCCCGCAGAGAGTCCCCACGATCGGGCATCTCGGAAACGATGGCTTTCGTCATGCGACGAGAATAACCACTACGCGGCTGGTTTTGTCAAATTAGCGCGGACGTTTGCCGCTGGCCGAAAAAGTTATGCGCGCACGGGTTGACATGCGTGCCGCTCATGTCCTAAGTTAGTCCTATGGCGACCAACCCCACCGCTCAGAGGGTAGCCGCTGAGGTCCGTGCCAACTTAGCCCGTCTGCGCATATCGCGCCAGTCGTTCGCTGACTCGTTGGACATGTCCCTCTCGGCGGCCACCCGGCGGCTCAACGGCGACGTGCCGTTCACCGTGGACGAGATCTACCGGGCAGCCGAAGTCCTGGACATTGCTCCGACCTCGCTGCTACCCGGCGAACTGACGACCACCAAATAGCGAACGGCCCCGGAATGCACCCGGAGCCGTTCAAGCCGATCGGAAGGGATCGACACCAATGAGTATTTCAGACGCCGGACTAAGTCGGTGTGAAGCCGCATGACCGAGGACGAGTACTACACCCACTGCGAAGACTGGCACCGCGATGAACCAGTCGACGGTTGCCTGTCCTGCGACACCCGCAAGCAGATCGCGTTCTGCATCCAGTGCGGTCGCCAATGGGTCGACGGCGAGATGACCGCGACCCTGCGGATGGAGCACTTCAAGCGGGACATGTGCGCCAAGGGCCAGCACGTCCTGTTCGGCGCGTACGACAACGAGCTGCTCTGCCCCGTCCCGCTCGCTGGGCAGGCGTGCGGCGACCCGATCGCCACTCCGGGCTCGGTGGCGTGCGACTGGCATCAGGCGCACCTCGACGTCCAGGCCGCTAACCGGCGGATGCTCGCGCAGGCGGCACGCCGATGACCGCCAAAAAGAGCGAGCCCAAAGACCTCATGAAGGCGCTCAGGGATTCGATAGATGACGCCCGCCAGGATCGGGAGCGCGCCGAGTACATCGCTGGACTGCGCGCCCTCGCTGACGCCCTCGAAGCCCATCCAACCGTGCCGTTGCCGATCCACGGGCAGCCGTGGAACCCATTGGGCTGGAACCTGCTCGGCGACGAGGCGCAGCGTGAAACTGCCGCCGGCATTATCCGCGAACTCGGCGGCACATGGGACAAGTCCGCGACGGTCTACTTCTACGCCCAGTCCGCGATGCGCGGCCTCCACTTGCAGATCGCGGCCGACCGTGAGGCGGTGTGCGAGCGGCGGGTCATCGGGACAAGGACGGTCGTGAAGCAGGTCGCGACGGCGTTCGAAGACCGAGAGGTCAAAGAGGATGTCGTCGAGTGGGACTGCGGCTCACTCCTAGGCGGTGCTCGATGAACCGCTTCGCCCTCCCGGTCGCTGCCGGGTTCCTCATCCTCGCCGGTAGCGGTGTCGCCGCCGCCGGAACCATCGGAGGCACGCCATGCCCAAAGCCAAGCAATACCCGCTCAAGCGAGACGCATTCGACCTGGCCTACGCCGCCGCTGTCGTCCTCCTCGCCGTCGTCGTCTGGCTCGCCTTCGGTCTCGGCGACTCCGTCGTCTTCCTCGTCGCCTTCGGCGTCGTCTACTACATCGGCAACCGGGCCAGCCATCCCAAGTGGCACGCTTTCGTCCGCCGTTCCGTCGTCGTCGCCTATCTCCTTGGGCACCGCGACGAGCGCTGAGGCCAGCATCGGCCCGGCCTTGTCGATCACCAGCCCCGACACGTCTTCTCCCGTCGTGTCGGCCGCGCCCACCGCTAGTGCCGCCCCCGGCCTGGCGTTGACGGGCGCTCACCCGGCAGTCGCGCTTCTCACGGGGGTGGCTAGCGCGGCTGCCGGGCTCTTACTTCTCGGGTTCTCCCGGGTCATGCGTCGGCGGGGTGAGCACCAGTGACTTACCTCTGGCTTGCCATGTCCGCCGCCTGGGCTGTCGCGCTCTGGCTCTGGCTCGACGGGATCGAGGACGAGTCGTGAACAGCCTGGACTTCGTCATCGCGATCGTCTCGCTTCTCGTCGGGATGTTCTGGGGCGAGCGCCGCTCCAACGCCCGCCACCGCTACTACGCCATGCAGTCGGGCGCTCGGCACCGCAACGGGTTGTCGGCGTCGAGCATGGTCCGCCGTCACGGGTATGTGCCGGACTTTCTTTCATGGGGGACAGAAGAATGAGCCAGTTCAATCAGAAGCAAGTTGCCCAACTCCTGAAACCGATCGCTCCGCAGCGCGTCCTGCAGGCGCAGGGACACTCTCACGTCTCCCAGCAGGACATCACGGCGCACTTGATCCGCATGTTCGGGTTCGGCGGATTCGACACAGAGGTGCTGCAAGTCGAGTGCGTCTTCGAGATGCCGACAACGTCGGTGTCCAAGGGTAAGACCGAGCCAGATCCAAACCGCTTCGACGTCTGCTACCGGGCTCTGCTGCGTCTCTCGATCCGGGACGAGACCGGCAAGGTGATATGCCAGTACGAAGACGGATCGACGGCCACGGCGCAGAACCAAACCCGGGGCGACGGGCACGACCTGGCCTATAAGTCGGCGATCTCGCTGGCCAAGAAGCGGGCCGCGATCAACCTCGGGGACCAGTTCGGCCTCTCCCTCTACAACAAGGGCCAGACGAGCGCGCTGGTCAAGGCCACGCTGGTCGGCGTCGAGGACGAAGCCCCGGAGGACGTCCAGGAGGGCGTCGCTCAGCAGGTCAGCCTCGGCAACGACGAGATCGAGCACGAGTCCCAGAAGGTCGTGCCGGACGAAGAGCCGGAAGATCCGCTGCTCGCTGCCGACTTCGCGGCGTCGATCGCCATGTCGGAGACGATGGCCGAGCTCAACAAGGTCGGCGAGCAGATGGCCAAGTCCAAGTTGAGCGCCGCCCAGCGGGAGCCGTTGCGCGTGGACTACGCGGCCAAGATGCAGGCATTGCGGGAGCAGGTGTCCGCGTGACGCTGAGCCCGCTCAGGGAAGGCCGCATCACGGGCTCGCGCATCGGGGCCGTGCTGGGTCTTAACCGTTACCAGTCTCGGGCGAAGGTGCTGGCCGAGATGATCCAGCAGGCGAAGGGTTTGCCCGCCGAGTTCCAAGGCAACGAGCACACCGCCTACGGACACAAGCACGAGCGGGACGCGCTGGCCGACTACGAGCGCGAACGCGGCGTGATGGTCTGGGGCGGACAGGCTTTCCTCATCCACCCGCTACACCCGTTCCTCGCCTCCACCCCGGACGGCTACGTCGGCCTGGACGGCATGGTCGAGGTGAAGTGCCCGCCATCGGCGAAGTACGACCACATCGACCAGAAGCCCGAGTACGAGGCGCAGATCCGGCTGCAGCTCGAATGCGCCGGCCGCTCCTGGTGCGATTTCGTCGTCTGGAGGCCGTCGGGAATCTCGGTCTCCCGCGTCGAGCACGACCCCGCGTGGCTGCCCTCGGTGATGCCCAAGTTGGAGAAGTTCATGGCCGACTATCGCGAGGCCCTCCGAGAGGCGCTGGCCGCATGACCGCCACCGAGGAAGCCCGCGAGATCCAGGTGGACGAGTACATGCGTCTCATCCGCGAGCGGGACATGGCTCTCCGTCAGCGCGACCTGGCCCGGAGTGTGGCCGCGAAGTTGTGGGACGAGAACGAATCGCTCCAGGCGACGATCCGCGACTGGGAGTTGACCCGGTGAACGCTGCCTACGAGGCAATGACGCCACTCGACATCGAGGCGCAACTGAACGCCGTCCGCAACGAGATCACGCGTGCTCAGGGCGACTTACGCGCCGCCCGAATCGCCGAGACGAAAGCGAAGGTCGCATTGAAACGGGCCGAGATCGTCGCCGCCCATGACGTGCCACCCGTGAAGCGGGGGAGCGACATCAGCAACGCGGACGCCCGCAAAGAGGCGATCTTCGAGCGGTGCGTGACCCCCTGGCAGGAGTTGGAGCAGGCGACCACGTTGCGGGAGATCGCACAGGAGGCGTTGCGGGTGAAGTTGGCCGACGCCGAGATCCTCCGGTCCCTGGGTTCGTCTGTCCGCGCTAGTTACGAGATGGCCGGGAGAGGCTAAATGACCATTACCGAGCGTCCCCCTTTATCGGCTCGGCAATACCGGATCTATTCCTTCATCGCCCTCTACATCGACACCTACGGCTGGGCTCCGAACTACCGGGAGATCGGTGCGGCCTGCGGACTCAAGTCCACGTCTTCGATCTCGCACCAGCTGAACGCGCTGGAGGCTCGCGGCTACGTCAAGCGTGGCCGGAGCGGCTCCTACCGGACTCTGAGTGTGATCGCATGAGCGATCCCATGCTGCAGATGGACCATTCGCCGATCGTCCTGCCGAAGGTCTCGATCGAGGGGCGTTACCGGGCGGCCATCGAGACGTGCAAACGAGCCGTGGACATCGCCGAGGCCCGCGAGTTCCTGCTGATGCTGGGCCTGGTGGTCGAGCGATGAAGCGCTCCGCGATGACCCGTAAGACGCCGTTGACCCGGACCGGCTTTCCCCAGACCTCAGGTCATCCCCCGCTTACCCGAAATCCAGGTGAACCTAACCTCACCCGTTCCTCAGGAATCCGCCCGACGTCGAAGAAGCGCCGGGCGGAGCTACGTCAGCGTACTGAAGTCGTGGCCGCGCTTGTGGAATCCCAGCCGTGGTGCGCGAACTGCGGTCGCACGGGCGTGCCCCTGGACCCGGACGAGATCAAGTCCCGAGCTCGGGGCGGCTCGATCACGGACCCGGCGAACATCCAGATCATCTGCCGCGAATGCCACGACTTGAAGCACGCCGAGCTCGCCCCCCACCTGTCCCTGCACTCATGGGAGGAAGCGTCATGACCAGCGCACCCACACCTTCCGGCGACGCACTCCGGGTCGATCAGGCCATCGCGTTCGGACGGTCCCCGGACTGGATGGTCGAGAAGCTCGGAGTGACCCAGGAGTTCATCGCCAGCCGTCACCGCTATCTGGACAAGGCGAACCGGCACGTCGACCACGACCCGCCGCCGCGACTCTCGAAGCACGGCCACCGCCTGGCCCCGTGCGGGACCAAGGGTGCCCGGGACCGTCACCGGGCGAACGGCGAGACGTGCGAGGAGTGCACCCCCGCTCCGCAGGACCTTCTGCCATGCGGCACGGAGGCCTCCAACCGCCGCCACCTCCGCCGGGGCGAAACCTGCCAAGTGTGCAAAGAGGCCGCCCGGTTAGCGGAGTCCCTTCGTCGGCAACGACGGAAGAAGGCGGCATGACCACTCTGGACTTCGAGGTGATCGGCCAGCCGTCCCCTCAAGGGAATCACCGGACGTCGCGGTATGGGGCCATCTACGAGACGAGCAAGAACCACAAGCCGTGGCGGGACTCGGTCGTTGTCGCCGCGAAGGCCGCCGCGATTCGATGCAACTGGCGAGTGGCTCCGGCTCGGTCTATCGGGTGCGTCATGACCTTCCGGTTCCAGCGGCCAGAGAAGCACTACCGGGGTGGCCGGTTCGCTCACCTGTTGAAACCGAACGCGCCAAGGTTCAAGGCGACCGCCCCCGACCTTGACAAGCTCGCCCGGGCGATCGGCGACGCGCTCAAGGCGGCGGACGTCATCGCGGATGACGCCAGGATCGCTCACATAGAGGCCACGAAGGTCTATGTCGGTAAGGGCGACTGGACCGGGGCACTTATCTCCATCTACCCGCTGGACGAGTCATGAGCACCGTGACGCAGTTGTTCGCGAGCACGCACGGCAATCACCTGCCAGACGACCGGGAGTGGCTCACCTCGCCCGAGGTCGTCTCCGCGACTGGCTGCACATACCGCCAGTTGGACTTCTGGTCGCGCACTCGCCGCATCCGCCCGGCGGACGGGGACGGGCACGGGAGCGGCTACCTGCGTCGCTGGGACAAGTCCGAGGTCCAAGTCATCCGCCTGGCTGTCCAGTTGCTCGACTTGAAGCTCTCGCTCGACGCCGCCCTGGACTACGCCCGGAGGCTGGCCGCTGACGGCATGGTGTTCGAGCACTGCGAGGGCGTTCATCTGATCCTCCACGTCCCGAGCGAGGCGTCATGACCGACCCCTTGGCCAACAACCACCGATATGCGCCCCGGCACATCAGGGAGCGCCTAGAGCTGTCCGAGCGGTACGCCGCCGCATGGGTTCTGGTGGGGAATCCGGCGGCTAAGGCGATCTGCGAATCCCTCGGGGACCTGCGTCTGCTGCTCGATGCGGAGGAGTCATGACCACGCCTGTCGAGTCGGCCCTCACATTCCCTCAGCGGGTCGACATCCCCCCGAGCGGCGCAGACGACCTGGCGGACCGCTTGGCTGCGGCTGAGGCGAATCTGGCCCATGTGGCGGCCGACAAGAAGGCTTACAAGGCGGACGCCGAACGGCTGCACGCAGTGCTCGCCCGAGTCCGCTCTGGCTGCGACGCCCGGAACTGGCCCATGGTCATCGCCGCCCTGATGGATATCAAGACGACCGCGTCGGTTCCACTGGAGCGCCACTGGTTCGTTGCGGACGCGACGTCTAGCTATTGCCTGGCGTGCAACCTGCCCGAGTCCAACGGCCGGCACGTCTCCAAGGCGGATTGATGCCTGATGACCGCCTTTACATCAAGGTCCACAACGGGATGCCGGAGCACCCCAAGGTTGTCGGCCTATCAGACCGGGCGTTCCGCGCACTGGTCTCGCTCTGGTGCTACTGCGACCGGAACAACACCGACGGGAAGGTGCCCGGCGTGGTCGCGTTGAAGGAGAGCCGCAAGGCCGTCACCGAGCTGGAGAAGGCTGGTTTGCTCCGGCCGGCGGGCAGCGACTGGACGTGCCACGACTTCCTCGAGCACCAGCGGTCGCTCGCACAGAAGGCCGCGCTAAAGGAGAAGCGGGCCACTGCGGGAGCCAAGGGGGGGCAAGCAAAAGCCCTAGCAAGTGCTAGCCGCTTGCTAGGCGTCGGTCATGACAGCGGCGCTAGCAAATCGGTAGCAGAGAAAGAGTTAGAGAAAGAGAAAGATCAAACCCTTGCGGCGAAGCCGCGTGAGAGGGACCCGATCTGGGACGCCGTCGTCACGGTGTGCAGCATCAACGACGCCCAAATCACCAAGTCAGGCCGAGGTCCTGTCTCCGTCGCTGTTCGTGATCTCAAGGCAGTCGGGGCTACCGCCGCGCAGATCCAACTCCGCGCCCGCAACTACCGCGCCAAGTTCCCCGGCGCTGAGTTGACGCCGACCGCATTGGCGAAGCACTGGGCATCCCTCGAAGGCGGCGCTTCCGTGGCGGTTGCGGCAGGCGGTGGGTGGTGACCCAAGTGGCCGAGGCGCTGACCTCTGAGCAGCAGGTGATCGGGTCGGTTCTGATCGCCCCGAAGTACCTCCCGGCGGTCGAGCGGATGTTGACCGAGCTCGACTTCGCCGACCACCGCCATCAGAAGCTCTGGAATGTGCTCACCGGAATGAGGGCGGCCGGGAAGGCGATCGACGCGCTCACGGTGGACGCTGAGGCCGCTGCGCTCGGGTTCGGGCGTGAGTCCGGGGGCGCGCTGTACCTGCACGAGTTGACGTCGAGCGTGGTCACGCCCGCCAACGTCGAGTACCACGCCGAGCTTGTCCGGGATGCATCCCGCCGCCGCTCGGCGTGGAAGCTCGGCCAGCGGATCCAGCAGATCGCCGCCGAGATCGCCGACCCCGACCGGATGGCGGACGCCCTGGCGCGGGAGTCGATCGCGCTGGATCTGTTCGTCAACGACCAGGGATCCGACGCGCCTGTCGAGGATCTGCAATCGTGGGACGACTTCATCAACCGACACGGCGGCGTGGCCCGCAAGTGGGTCATCCCCGGTGTGATCTCGTCCAGCGACGTCTGGATGATCCTGGCCCCGATGGGTGCCGGCAAGACGACCCTCTCGCGCCAGGTCGCCTGGTGCGCGGCGGCGGGAATCAACCCGTTCAATCCACTGGAGCGGTTCGAGCCTAAGCGGTCTCTTGTGGTCGACCTGGAGAACGACCCAGGCGAGGCGGCGGACGAGTCTTCGTCCTACCTGGCGCAGGTGAAGCGGCTGGGCGACTTCGACCCGGACCGGGCGCAGGTCTGGTCTCACGTCGAAGGCCTGAACGTCCGCACGCGGGCCGGGGCTCAGTTGCTCGAGCGGGCGGTCGCGCAGGCCCGGCCGGACATCGTCTGCCTCGGCTCGCTGAACAACGTCTACAGCAAGGGAGGCTCCGATTGGGACACCTGCGCCGACGAGGTGAGGGCGGTGTTCAACAGCATCCGCAAGCGTTACGGCTGCGCCCTGTGGCTGGAGCACCACATGGCCAAGGCGGTCATGGGCACCGCCAGCGAGTCGCCCTACGGGTCGATGATCTGGGCCGCGTGGGCGACGCACGGCCGGGTGCTGTCCCGCGCCGTCGACAACCCAGCCTCGCCGTTCGTGTTCCGCGCCCCATTCCGGGGCGACCGAGGCAAGCGGGACGCCCCTGTCGGGTTCTATCGCGGCGGAAAGCTGCCCTGGACGGCTATCCACGATCCCGGCGAGTTGGAGATTCTCACCGAGGCGGCGCAATGACCACATTTCTCGGGGCTACGGGAAGGTATGAGATTTCATGACGAGATTGAGTGAAGCGCTCGCGGAGACCAAGGGATCGAAAATCCCTCAATGCACGGTCGGCATTCTGCTGCTGCGCCTGGACAAGAACGAGTCCAAAGAGCTCGTCCGCCTGATCGACGATCACGACAACAAAGCGTCGGAGATCGCGGCGGCGTTGGCGAAATACCCCAACGAGTACAACGTGCATGGGAAGCCGGTCGCGGCGAACGCCATTCTCCGGCACCGCAAGCGTCAGGCTGGCGGGTGCTCATGTCCTCGATAAAGGACGTCGCCGCAGACGTGGCCGCGCAGTCGGAGATCAACGAGCTCCGCGCCGCCCTGTCGAAGGCTCAGCGGGCCGTGTCTCAGTCGAGGGCGAAGTCGGCGGGGTTCGTGGAGGCCACCTACGCGGCCGCCCGGCACGCTTATCTGGCGCACGGCGGGTACAAGCCGATCGTCCCCCCGCCGGCTGACCGGCGGAAGAAGGGGAAGCCCGAGGTTGCCCTCTGGCATCTGACGGACTGGCAGTGCGGGAAGAAGACCGCGTCGTACGACATGGCTGTGATGGACGAGCGGGTGCGCCGGTTCGCCACCAAGGCCGTGCATATCGCGGACATTCAGCGGGCCGACCACCCGGTGCGGCACTGCATCATCCTGCTCGGCGGGGACTTCGTGGAGAACACGACGACGTTCCCGGGGCAGGAGTGGGAGGTGGAGGCGCACACCTTCGAGCAGATGTTCACCGCCGGGGCGACGCTCGAAGCAGTGATCCGAGTGGCGCTGGAGACGTTCGAGACGGTGCAGGTGATCGGGGAGCCCGGCAACCACGGGCGGGTCGGCAGGCCCGGCGACGCGCCTCGCGGCGACAACTGGGACCGGGTGCTCTACAAGGTGGTCACGGACCGCTTCGCGACCGAGCCGAGGTTCACCTACGTGAACGCCGACAGTTGGCATCAGAGGTTCTCGATCGGCAACTACCACGGCATTCTGGTGCATGGCGACGAGTTCAAAGGATTCGGCGGCCAGACGCCCATGTTCGGCATTCTTCGGAAGTCGAACGCCTGGAAATCCGGTGTGATAAAGGGTGGATTCCAAGATATCTACGTGGGACACTTTCATAACCACAACGACCTGACTTTAGCGGCCGGCGGATCCGTGTTTATGACGGGAAGTCCCGAAAGCGACAACGAGTACGCACGGGAGTTTGTCGCCGCCGCCGCTATTCCGTCGCAGCGCTTGCATTTCATCGACCCCGATAAGGGTCGAGTGACCGCTCAATATCGAATCGAGCTGGCATGACATTCGAGACCCTGGACTCGGGGCAGCGGGTCGAGTACCCGTCTGGTTTCCGGCGGGACAGCACCGAGGGCAAGCCCCGCTTCGACCTGATCCCACTGGGGCCGCAGTTGCGCCTCGCCGAGCTCTATGCCCGGGGGGCCGAGAAATATGGCGACCACAACTGGGAACTGGCGAACTCCCCGGAGGAGCTTGAGCGGTTCATGGCCTCCGCGCTCCGGCACCTGCATCAGTGGCGGGCGGGGGAGACCGACGAGGACCACGCCATCGCGGTCGTGTGGAACATCTTCGCCTACCTGGAGACGGAGGCGAAACTCCGATGACCGAGGCTTTGCGAGACCGGGTGACAACGGCCCTCAGCCAGTCGGTGCGGCCCGAGATGGCCACCCGGTTCATCGTGATCATGGAGACGATGGACACCGACGGGGTCAGCGGGTTGAGCGTGATCGCCTCCCGGGACCTGACCCCGTGGGATTACCTGGGGATGCTGGCCTACGCCACGAACGTCACTGGCGAGGAATGCGACGACGAGGCGGCGTCATGAGGACGGCCTACGAGCGTTGCTCCTGGTGCCGGGGTTCTGGCATGGAAGACGCGATGAACGGGCCTCGCGACTGCTCGGAGTGCCGTGGCGACGGTCTCGTGCGGGCGCGCGATGAGCGTGGCCGATTCACGACGCTGGAACTCGGCGGTAGCACGCCTCCTGGCGTTGATAGGTCTGTTTTGGGGGGGTCTCTATGAGCCCCAACCCGTACTACACCGACGACTTCGTAACCCTCTACCACGGCGACTGCTTCGACATCCTGCATGACCTGTCGGGCGTCGGCGCTGTGATAACGGATCCTCCGTATTCGTCGGGTGGCGCATTCCGGGGCGACAGAGCACAGGCGACGACGACGAAGTACGTCAACAGCGACACGTACGCTTATCGGCCGGAGTTCGCTGGGGACAACCGTGACCAGCGCTCGTTCATGGCCTGGGCGACGCTTTGGCTGAACGCCGCACGCAATGCGTCAGAGCCTGGGGCGGTGCTCGTCTCGTTCATCGACTGGCGCAATCTGCCCGTTCTCACCGACGCGGTCCAGGCTGGCGGATGGGTCTGGCGCAACCTCGGCACCTGGTGGAAGCCCGGTGTCCGGATGCAGAAGGGTCGTTTCTCATCCTCAGCCGAGTACGTGGTCTATGCGACTAACGGTCCGGTCATCGATGGCGGCGGGAGCCCTCAGAACGTCGTGTCGTGCAAGATCGACGGGGACCGCGACCACATAGCCCAGAAGCCTGAGCCGGTCATGCTGTGGGCGTTACAGGTCGTGCCGCCTGCCGCTCTGATCCTTGATCCATTCATGGGCAGCGGAACCACGCTCGTCACGGCTAAGCAACTCGGATTTCGCTCGATCGGCATCGAGGTAGATGAGCGGTACTGCGAAATAGCGGCCAAGCGGCTTGCTCAGGACGTTCTCGATTTTGGGGGGTCGGTATGAGCCCCAACCAGGGAACAGAAAATCTATCTACGCAAGATGCGGCTACCGCGGTTCCGTACTTCGAGGACCACGACGTGACGCTGCTGCTCGGTGACGCACGGGAAGTGCTCGCCACCCTCGCACCAGGCTCGGTGAACTGCGTTGTCACATCGCCGCCCTATTTCGGTCTCCGCGACTACGGGGTGGACGGCCAGGTTGGCTTAGAGGCGTCACCGGGTGAGTACGTCGAAAAGCTGGTCGACATCCTTGACCTTGCAGGTGATGCGATGACGAACGATGGCGTCATGTGGCTCAATCTGGGCGACACCTACTTCAGCGGCAAGGGCGCGGCAGTCGGACCGGACAGGAAACAACCAGCGAGGCGCGGATTTGTTCGGCCCGTTGACGTGGCGCAGGAATGGGGGCGTCCGAAGAACCTCATCGGAATCCCATGGAAGGTCGCTTTCGCCCTCCAGGATAGGGGGTGGACGCTGCGCAAGGAGATCATCTGGCACAAGCCGAACGCGATGCCTGAGAGCGTCACGGACCGCGTCAGCTCTACCCATGAAAACGTTTTTCTGCTCAGTAAGAACCGCAACTATTGGTTCGATCTAGATGCCATCCGAGAGCCATACAGCGCCATCTCGTTGAAGCGATATGAGAGCGAGTTCCAGCAGGGCGGCGCTACGCACCATGCTCAGCTCAAATCGAACATGCTTAAGGACGGTGGGAAGATTGATGCGAACCCGCTGGGTAAGAATCCCGGAGACGTCTGGTCGATCCCAACCGCCCCGTTCCCTGGCGCGCACTTCGCCACCATGCCACCTGAATTAGCTAGGCGCTGCATCCTCGCTGGCTGCCCCGAAGGCGGAACCGTGCTGGACCCGTTCAACGGCTCCGGCACGACGGCGATGGTCGCCCGCCGGTTGGGCCGCAAAGCGATCGGCATAGACCTCAACCCCGCGTATCTCGATATCGCTGTCCAGCGCATCGGGGACACGCCTTTCGATTTTGGGGGGTCGGTATGAGCCCCAACCCTGACAGGCAAACCGATAACCGCGAAGACGCGGCTGAAGCCAACCTGCGATTCAGCAAAGGCTCAAAGCACGGCCAGATGCACAAGCTCGGCGACGCCCGCGGCTGGACCTGCCAGCACTGCGGCAGGCGTGTCCATTGCCGAGTTTGTGAGCCGCGCAAGCCGAACATCTCCCACGCCACTCGTGACCACCTGGTGCCGCGCTCGTGGGGCGGCAAAGGTGGCGGCAACATCGTCCTCGCGTGCTGGCGCTGCCGTAAGTGCGACGAGTGGCACATCGGCAAAGCGTCGCGTAACGCTTTCCACGAATCCGCGGTAGCCGCTTCTAGCGTGAATGAGGGTTGTGATCTTGATGTCTGATTTGGGTGTGGTAGCGGACCGAGACGCCCTCGCCGCGCTGGTTCAAGCGCAGAGGTACGGCGGCAAGGTGTTTCCGGCCCTGAATCGGCAGGACTTCACAATCGCCGATCGCATCTTGTCGTCGTCGTGGCTCGCTGAACACGACAGGGCCGTCGAACAGCGAGCACTTCATGCCGCCGCCGACGCTATTCAGGCGCTTCATCTCGGCGAGCGCAAAGCATCCGTCGAGCTTTTGCGGGGCTCGGGCTGAGCAGGGAGGCACACCAAGCGCCCGGATTCTGTGACGACGGCGTACATGGACCTGCGGTTGGGGGAGGCACACCAACATGAGCTGCTACGGCTGCGCGCACTGCGGATGCGACCCGGACGACCCAGACGATTCCTGCTGGACATGCGAGGAATGCGACTACGAAGCCGATGACGGCGACGAGCCGTATGACATCCAGACCGCCGTGATGGACGCGCTGCCGCACGCCACCCACCCGATGTTCGCGAAAGCCGACGAGTTAATCAAAGGGCTCGACCAGCGCGGATTCAAGATCGTCCCGAAATCGGAGGAGGTTGGCCGTGGCTGACGACGTAGTAGCGGACACCCGAACAGACGACGAGATCGAAGCGGCAGCGGTGTTGGCGGCGAAATGGACGGCTGCCTCCGAAGCTGCGCGCAGGGGCGAGTGGCATTTCCCGGCTGACTGCCTAGCCGAAGCCGTCTTGGTCTACAAGGCGTTGCAGTCTGAGTTGGTGCGTCTCCGGGCCGACAACGCCACCAAAGACGCCAAGCTCGCGAACATTCGAGCGGCGCTGTTCCAAGGCGGCCAAGACGACACCTCACGGGCAAGGCTCGCCCGACACTACTTGGAGCAGACGTGAGCATCATCGACCACGGCTGGACACACATCAGCAAGCTCAAGCGCGACCAACTGGAGCTTGCCTACATTGCCGCCGTCGAGACCCGTGACCAGGCGCTGGCCAGGGTCGCCACACTAACCGCCGAAGCATCGAACTTCGAGACGCTGGCGACGCAGCACTACCACGAAGCGCGCGAGTTGCGCGGCCAACTACGTGCCGCGCTGGCTGACCGGGACGGAATCCACCCGAATCACGACGGTCAGTGGCGTCACGACGGATGCAGTGGCTACGTCATCTTCGACGCCGACCGATGGCGCTGCGGCGAATGCGACGGATCCGGTGCTCTATCAGGGGAGACACCACAAGATCAAAATGCTCATATACGCCACGAGGCGGGCGCAGATGCGACCGTTGAGGAGGAATGACATGGAGGTTCAGCGTGACGATCCCGGACCCGCCGTTGCACAATCTGCTGATCTGTTGTGGGTCAGGGCCGTGTCCTCCGGAGTGCCCGAGAGAGATCTGGCGCAAGACGTACTCGGGCGACTCAGCGAATACGCCGTCCTACTCCGAACAGACCGCCGACGATGGAAGGAACACCGAATCAGCACCGAGGCCTTCGCAGCAGGTGTAGATCGCTTCATCGAAGTCATTCTGGCGGCGGCTCGGGCTGTACCAGCAATACCCACCGAACCGGATGGAAACGACCGGCTTGCCGAGCCGGGCACCGATCGCGCCGCTGCCCACGAGTCCTCGGTAGCCGCTTCTAGCGTAGATATGTCTGGTTTTGGGGGTGGGGTATGAGTGACACAGCCGACCCGCGAATCGAAGCGGCATGCGAAGCGTTCTACTACGAATGGGGCGACGACGTCGTCGATCCTGGGGACGCCGCCATGTGCCGCTCGGAGATGCGGAACGCTCTGGCCGCTGCGGACGCTGTCGACCCGATCCGGGTAGCCGCCCGACTCCCGCACTGGGGCGACGAACGCGACGACGACCCGTGGTGGCAGGGCTATTTCGCTGGACAGGCGTCCGAGTGCGGCGAATGCGGACCCGTCTCAATCGACCTGGATGCTGCTCGGCTGGCCCTAACCGAAATAGACCAGCTACACCAGCCGCGCAGGATCCCGATCAGCGGCGGAACGACCAACGCGCCGACGTTCACCCTGACGTGCAACCACTGTCACGTCACCGTTCCTCTGTGGCCGTGTCCTACTGCTCGTGCCATCCAAAACTGGAAAGGCAACACATGAGCGAATCCGAGATCCTGGCCGCCGCCCGCGCTGACGTCATCCGCGAGATCGAGGACGTCCTCGCTGCCGCGCTCGGTGTGGAGCGTGACACCGATGGGCAGATGAAGCGCCCGTCATGGGGTGCCGCTGGTGAGTTGGTGTCGTTGTCGTTCGCTCGTGAGGCCGCGGCTCGGCTGTCTCGCGTACAAGCACTAGCCGACGAATGGGCTTCGATCGAAGTTCACACGCAGCAAGGCGCGGCCCGGGTTGATTGCGGCGAGAAGCTTCGGGCGGCTCTTGAGGGGACGACATGAAGTTCAGTGCGCCGCAGCTGAAGGTAGTCAACTTCTGCGCGCAGGAATGCCTGCTGCAACGCTCGGGCGAGTTGAGTGTCGGCTGGATGATCGACGCCTGGGACTTCGCGTGCCAAGTCGGGGCATTGGACGAGGAACGGCTCATCGAGATCGGGCGATTAGTCGAGCCGGTCGTCAACCGTGACGGCTATAGGCGGGTAGGTGTGCGGGTCGGCTACTCGGTGAAGATGCCGTGGCAGCAGGTGCCCGTGGCGATGGCATCACTGCTGGAGGACGGCGAGTTGCTGTCACCAGAGGAGTTCTTCCGGGAGTTCGAGGAGATCCACCCGTTCCGCGACGGCAACGGCCGCACGGGCCAGATTCTCTACAACTGGCTGCGCGGGTCTCTTGACGCCCCGGTTTTCGCCCCGAACTTCTGGGCCGATGAGCGCCGTGATGGGCTGCCAACCGCGGTAGCCGCTTCTAGCGTAAATAGGTCTGTTTTGCCGGTTGAGGGGACGACATGAGCCAGTACCGGCTGCGCCGGAAGATGGTCCTCTGGGCCGACGGGCAGATGAACTTCACCCACCCGTTCGAGGTTCCAGACGGGGATGTCCGCATCGTCTACGTCGATTGGGACGGCGAATGCGTCGATGTGTTCTTCCTTGAGCCAGCGCCTGAGGGGACGCAATGAGCGACGAGGACGATCTGCGGGCTGTGATGGCCGAGCATCTCGATTACGTCGAGGTCCAAGACGTCGAGGGCTGGTATCCGGAGGTGTTCTGCGTGGACTGCCAGTTGGGGTTCCCGGCGTCGTGGGGTGATTTCGACGAGCATCTGCGGGTGGATGTCGGCAATCCGTGGCGGGTCGCTGCTGAGCATTGGATACAGGCCCACGCGGGAGGCAGTGAATGAGCGACCTAGTCGAGTTTTTGCTGCAACGGATCGAAGAGGACGAGGCTGGGGGTTTGTTGCCTTCGGCATGGTGGCCGCATGAGCGGGTGTTGGCTGAGTGCGCAGCCCGCCGCCGCATCATCGAATGGGTGCAGGATGACGAACTTGAAGCCGCACCCGATCTAGCCATGGGCCATTGGGAGGGGCATGGATCTGATGAGCGGTGGGTCCGGGATGTGCCCCACGAACTGCTCCGCTTCTTAGCTGCGCCCTTTTCTGGTCATCCTGACTTTCGTCCTGAATGGAGCGCCGAGTGAGCGAGTCCCCCACCTGCCGCGTCTGCCACGCCAAGACCGACAGCTACCTTTGCGCCGCCTGCTCGGACGTCCTGGTCCAACGCCTCTCATCACTACCTGCCATGCTCGCCGAGCTCGAGGTGAACCTGACCCGCCAGGATCGTCTGAACGGCGCGGGCGTCTCCCAGAACTCGCAGCGGCTCTGGATCCCCCCGGACGGTGTGACGGCCTACCGGGAGGTCGACGAGGACGGCAAGCCTGTGGTGAACCTGTACTACGACGAGGAGTTGCCGGCGCACCTCAGGACATCGTCGGGTCGGGTTGCGTTGCCGGTGACGCCGTGGCAGATCGGCTGGAACGCCTCGGAGATGCTCTGGGAGGCTAGGGCAGATCTGTCCGGCTGGATCCGGCACCTGTGCGAAACCAGGGGCGTGAAGCCGGAGCGCCCAGTGAGGGATCTGGCGTCCTCAAGCGCCTGGTCGGACCGGGACCTCTGCGCTTGGCTGGCCGGGGCGGTGACCTCGATCCGCCTGGACGAGGCCGCTGGGGAGCTCTTCGGGGCCGTGGCGACGTGCCTGGAGCGGATCGGGTTCTTGATCGACGCCCGGGACGAGGACCAGTTCGTCGGGATCTGCACCGAGCCGGACGTGCGGGTGGACGCTAGACC
>Ga0134128_10000484_pt1 | contig 55628 bp, 53 predicted proteins | sample KB31754_FD_96462 | JGI IMG/M metagenome (GOLD analysis project Ga0134128, IMG submission 96462) | Terrestrial soil microbial communities with excess Nitrogen fertilizer from Kellogg Biological Station, Michigan, USA - KB3-175-4 | ecosystem: Environmental > Terrestrial > Soil > Unclassified ... | reverse complement strand
CGTTGGCCGGCTTCACGGCCGGCGGCGCGGATTCCCGAGTCTATTACCTGGACACTAACCCGTAATCACCTCCTCGCTAGCGGCGCAGGTCCGTTCGAGGACGACGCACCTCAACGATCGCTAACTACCTGAACGGATCCATTTCCGTCGGCGGCTCAGGTCGGTTGGTCGGAGATTGGAAACGAAGCGCTAACGCCCCACCGCGCCAGTCTCCGACCCAACCATCCTTCGGCGATCGCGGCTGTTTGTCCGTCCGTCAGCACCGTAAGTGTGGGCATATTACGTGTCTCCTCACCCCCGCCAATCTCCGGCGCAGGTACGTACCGTCGAAAAATGTCTGCATATCACAAGCCGTTTGCCATGACCGGAACTATCCGGCCGCGAGCTCTGGTAATCGCTAGCTAGCAGGTTGGTCTCGTGTGCTAACCCGAACCCAGGTTCAGTGGAACCAACTGCGGGCGCTCGCCGCCCCGCACCCCGGGCAGGCCTCCGGGATAGCTGACGCGAGCGTCAAGCCCGGCAGGTGGCAGTTGTGCTGATTTGTTCGCCGATCGTCAGGACCAGAACTCGTCCTCGGTCTGCTGATCACCTTGGAACTGCCACCACACGCTCGCCTTCCCCCCTCGGATGGTCCAGGCGTGAACCTGTGGTGAGGACCAGCTTCTGCCGTTGCGGCTGGCGCTTTCGGTACAGAGCACGATCACCCTGTCCCCCTTCGCCAGCACCTCGTCGATCCGGATGGAGAAGCTGCACTGCCGACGCGACGGGATACCCGCTTACGCACCTTGATGTCCTGCGGCACGCCGCCACCCCAGTATGTCCGGTGATCTTGTTTCGTGGCCTCGCGTACCCGTTCACCCGGGGACTCAGGGGGAACCCCGGACATTAACGGTCAGACGCTCACTGACCGTGCAGCAGAGTACTTCCCTGCTCACAGATCGTTATGGGCCGCACCTTTGCAAGGCGGTACTCGCCCTCTCCTAGAGCCTGCATGACTCCGACAGTGCGCCAACGAGGATGTCTCCAGGGCGTGCCCAACCTCACGTGGCCCGGCACACATCGCCTCGCCCCACACCAGGCCACCGTCACCCACGTCCTCGCGCGGCGCGGATGCGGTCGGTGAGACGCTGGCGGTCGGCCTGAACTAGACAGAGGGTGTCATCCGAAAGTTAGGGTATGAAGATGAACTTCCGACCACCGCAGTCGCCGCCCAATATCGACGTGACAAATGCAGAAGTGTACCGGTTTCAATGTGGACATGAACAATGCGGCAGCCAGATCATCGCGCCTACCAGGGATGACCTTAGGCTCCTGATAGCACAACACTTGAAGGAGACGCACTCGGTCGACAAGGTCACCAATACCTTAATGATCTACCTCGAGTCGACGTGCGTCACAGTATTGTCCTCTTGAAGACGCCACTTGCCGAGGGTACGCGCCCCGCCGGTTGATCCTGTCCCGACCACCTGTCCGGAAAGTGGACCGTTCCCGATCTGTCAGGGTTCAGTCTTTTCGAGCAGGGTGGGACCACCGCTAGGGCCGGTGGGCAGAGGGTAGTAAGTGTGGCCGGTGGTGGGGTCAACGGCGACAACGTGGGCATCGTCGCCGACGTGTTCGCGGGCGACCACTGTCAGCTGCCGATTGTGGTTGTCCAGGGTGGTGACGTCGCCGCTTTCGGCGGCGACGTACAGGCGGTGCGCGACGGGGTCGTAGGCCAGCACGTCGGGGTTGGCCCCGACCGCTTGGGACCCGGTGACTTGCCAGGTGTTCAGGTCGAGGGTGAGCAGCGTGGCGTTGCCGTCGCAGGCGACAAACGCCAGCCGATCGACCGGGTCGAGGGCCAGCCCGTGGTCGTGCTGGCAGCCGGGTAACGGCACCTGGCGCACGATGGTCAATGTGGCTGGGTCGATGACAGCCAGGCTGTTGTGGGATTGCACGTCGACGAGCATGGTGCGGCTGGCGGGGTCGTAGGCGACGTTGCCGGCCTCCCCGCTCAATGCCATGGTGCCGCGCACCTGGTAGGTGGCGGCGTCGATGATGGTTTCGGAGCCGCCGGATTCGTTGGTGGTCCACACGGTGGCCTGTTGCGGGTCGTAGGCCAGCCCGTCGGGGTAGTTCCCCGTGGGCGCACGCCCGAGTTCGGCTCCGGTGTCCTCATCCAGGGCGACCATCTGATTAGTGCCGGTGGCGGTGGCGTACACCCGGTGACGCTCCGGAACGACCAGGACGCCGTGGACCTGCGACAGGTGGTTGATGATGCGCACCACCCGGTGAGCGTGCACATCGACTTCGATCACCTGGCTGGCACCCAGATGCGCGATAAACAACAGCCCCCGGCCGGCGTCGAGGCTGGCGTAGTCAAAGCGGGAGCTATCGCCGGGAAGCGGGATCTGCCCCACCTGGTGCAGCGGGGACCCAGCAGGTGGTGATGCGCGACCACAAGCGGTGCCCACCCCGGAGATGATGACCACGACGAGCACGGTGATTGCGGTGACCGCCCACCGCAACCGGCGCAGCGCGGGGACCGCGACTGCCGCCGCGCTGGAGCATGGGGTGGGCACCATGTCGTGATCCTCCTGATCCCCGGGGCCAGGGCCGTGCACGTGGTCGGCGCTGGATCAGATGGTGATGACGTTGACGGCCAGCGCCGCCAGGGTGGCCAGCGCGCGGGCCTGGCGGTAGCGGTCGGGATCGGTGGGGATCCGCAGATCGGCATACAGGCTCAAAAACACAAAGGTCAAGATCGGCGCTGCCCAGTCGTTGGCGGAAAAGCCGGGCAGTCCGTCGTCGTTGAGCGCGGGCATGTTCGCTGACAGTCGCCATAACAACACCGCAGCCCCGGACAGCGCGGTGACGGCGACGACATCCGGCCAGGCGCTGCGCGGCAGCTGCCACAGCGCGACGAGCAACACGAGCGCGCTGGTGATCGCCGCGGTCAGCAGGATGTGCACACCACTGAAGATCATCGAGCCTTCTTGTGCGGACGGTATCCGACAGATCAGGGGGTCGACTGCGGGGGTGTCTGATTGGCCGTGCCGCGGTCGGGCTGCGCACTGTCAGCTGGCGGGTTTGACGTTGGTGGCATCCAGTGCCGGGCGTAGCGCCTTGGCCAGGGTCACGGCGTCATCGACGGCCCAGAAGTGCAGGTAAAACAGGCGGGGTTGCTCGTCGAGGCTGTGGTTGTGGATCTCGACAATGGCGATGCCACCCTTGCGCAGGGCGGCGATGACTGGGTTGATTTCCTCGCCGGTCAGGGCGAAGTCGCCGTTGATCGCGGCCTTGCCCGCGCCGACGGGTTGGAAGTTGATGCTGGTGGTCAGCCCCAGTCCGGCGGGCAGGACGTGGTCGCTGGCGGTGATGGCCTGGTTGCGGGCCACGGTGAATTTGTAGATACCGCCATCGGCGGTGCCTTTCCGACCCAACGCAGCGTCGATGCCCGCGGTATCCACCTCGACCGGCGGCTGCACCGCGGGCGCTGATGCGGGGGCGGGGAGGGCGGTGGCATCCAGTGCGGCCTTAAGGCCCTGGCCCAACTGCACCGGATCGCCCATGGCGTGGACGTGAATCCACCACACCGGCAGGGACTGCTCCAGCAGGTGCTTGTGTACCGCGGTCAGCTCGATGCCGTGGGCTTGTAAGGCGTCGATAACCTTCGGGACTTCGGTCTCGGTGACCACCAGATCACCCATCATCAGCCCGCTATCGGCGTAGCGGGTGAACGTGGCATAGCCGCCCAGCGACAGCCCAGGCTTGACGGCCACACCCTGGGAGCTCACGGCCAGATCGCTGCGCACCAAGGGCACCCGATAGACGGTGTCCGTCAGCTTGCCCGGCCGGCCCAAGGCCTGAGACACCCCGGCCCAGTCGGCATCTTTCGTGGCCACCGGCTGTCGCTGACCCTGAGACGTGTGCTGAGCCCCACTGGCGGACGGCTGGGACGGGGTCTGCGCGGTGCTGCTGGTGCAGCCGGCCACCGCGGCCAGCAGCACTGCCACGGTGGACAGGGCCGCTCGGTGGCGAAACCCGCTGTTGCTGGTCACCTGTTCCTCCTGCCTTATGGGGTTGATCAGGTGGATATCACTGGCCATGGGTAGTGCACGCAGATGAAGAAGGCATGAAGACACCACTGTGCTGCCCGGCTGAGGCTGGCAGCATTCGCAGCAGGGGTGGCAGGAGGGTCAGCGATGCGCGTGCTGGTGGTCGAAGACGAGCCGAAGATGGCCGGGCTGTTGCAGCGCGGGCTGGTGGAGGAGGGCTACGCGGTGGACGTCGCCGTCGACGGGACAGACGGTTACGCCGCGGCGGTCAGCTGCGACTATGACGCTGTCGTGCTGGATGCCATGTTGCCGGGGCTGTCCGGGTTTGACCTCTGCCGACGGCTGCGCCAGGACAAGGTATGGGTTCCGGTGCTGATGCTGACTGCCCGAGCCGCGGTGTCCGATCGGATCTGCGGGCTTGATGGCGGGGCCGATGACTATCTGACCAAGCCGTTTCACCTGCCGGAGCTGTTCGCGCGGCTGCGCGCGTTGACCCGGCGGGGTCCAGTGGCCCACCCGACCGTGCTCACCGCGGGCAATCTGCGGCTGGACCCGGCCAGTCGGCGCTGCTGGCGCGGCGCGGTCGACATCGTGCTCACCGGCAAGGAGTACGCGCTGCTGGAGACTTTTCTGCGGCACCCGGGCGTGGTGCTGTCCCGGGACGCGCTCGTCGAGCACTGCTGGGACTTCGCCCACGAACCCCGCTCCAACATCATCGACGCGCACATCCACTCGCTGCGCGACAAAATCGACCGCCAGTTCCAGATCAGCTCGCTGGAAACGGTGCGCGGTGTGGGTTATCGCATCCGGGCCGACGGCGGCCACCCGGGATGATCAGCCGCTGGCCGATCCGGATCCGGCTCACCGCTGCGTTCACCGCGATGATGGCCCTGGTCCTGACCGGGGTCGGGATCGGCACGCTGCTCACCTTCGGTGCCGCCTTCGACGAATCCCTCGACCACACTCTGACCAGCCGTCTCCAGGAGCTGCAGGCCACCGACTCGGCCAGCGAGCCGCAGAGTGCCGACACCGCAGCCCAGGTGCTCGATGCGGGCACCGGCGCGATCTTGTCGGGTTCCGCCACCCTGGAAGCTCGACCACTGTTGTCCCCGGCCGAGATCGCTGGCGCGGCGGCCGGGGAGTTCAGCGTCGACCGCAACACAGCCACCGGGTTACTCGGCCCGGTCCGCATCCTTGCCGGACCGATCCGCCGCCCCAGCGCACCCGCCGCGGTGGCAGTGGTAGCCGCTAGCCTGGCTGGTCGTGACGCCGCGGTAGCCGACCTCGGTGAGGAACTCGCCGTGGCATTACCCCTGGTCCTGCTCACCGCTGCCGGCGGGGCCTACCTGCTCACCGCAGCGGCGTTGCGCCCCGTGGAGCGGATGCGCGCCCAGGCCGCCGCGATCACTCCGACCGACCCCGACCCCCGGCTTCCGGTCCCGCCAGCTCATGATGAGATCGCCCGCCTCGGCGCCACCCTCAACGCCCTGCTGGGTCGCTTGCACGCCGCGCTGGCCCGCGAACGGCAATTCACCGCCGATGCCAGCCACGAACTGCGCACCCCACTCAGCATGCTCACCACCGAGCTAGAACTTGCCCTGCGCCGACCCCGCCAACCCGCCGAGCTCACCGCTGCCCTGCGCTCAGCACTAGAGGAAACCGACAGGCTCTCGCGCCTGGCCCATGACCTGCTGCTGACCACCATCGACGATCCCGAACCGGGCCGCCCGCAAGCCATACCACTACGCCCGGTCCTGGAATCCACCCTCGCGCGCTACCACCACACCGCGAAAGGCACCATGGTGCTGAACTGCCCCGACAAACTCGCCGTCTGCGCCGAGACCGACGACCTGGCCCGCGCGGTGGCCAATCTGATCGACAATGCCCTGCACCACGGCACCGCCCCGATCACCCTCACCGCCCACCTCGACCACGAAAACACCGGCCAGCCCGTGGTTCACCTGGAGGTCCGCGATCACGGGCCGGGCATCGACCCGCAATTTCTGCCTCGCGCCCTAGACCGCTTCACCCGCGCCGACCCCGCCCGCACCGGCGCCGGCGCCGGCCTCGGCCTAGCCATCACCGCCGCACTCGCCCGCCGCAACGGCGGAACACTCACCGCCACCAATCACCCCCACGGCGGCGCCATGCTCACCCTCACCCTGCCAACAACCCAGCCTCACAACCCTGGAGCAGAACTAGGGCCGAGTGCCCAGGGCCACCCCTGTGGTCGGGCCGTGAAGCACGACGGGATGAGCCCAAACGCAGGGTCATCGCGTGATCTCTCTACCTCTGTCGGAGAGTCGGGTCGAGAAGCACCTGACCACGAATCAGATGTTTGACGGCAGACAGACCGCTGGTCGGAGCGTGTGACCGAAGATCCTCCTCGTCTACATCAGTTGGTACAGCAACGACTACGGACGACAATGGACATCCTCGGACCCAAATCCGAAGAAAGGCAGGTCGTCGTCAGTCCGGCGTCCATGAACGGCTGCGATCGTTGCGCGTCTGTTTTCCACTGCGGCCAACATTCGCGCGCTTGGGCGACCGTGGCGATCGGTTGACATGAACCGTGCTCAACCGTCGAAGTAAACCTCGAGCTCGCTGATCGAGGTGAAGTGCGCGCTGCCACCCGGGCTGCCGACGATGCGGACGCCATCGCCCGAGGTGTTGGCGAAGGTCAGGGTGAATCGTCGGAAGGGACCCGCATTGGCGTCGTAGGGGTAGGCGGGGTTGATCGTGAGGCCGGTGACGGTGGTCCAGACGAAGTTGTTCCTGACCTGGACGGTCAACCCGCTGGCGAACCAGCCTCCGTCAGGGAACATCGTTCCGGTCGTGTAGACGACCCGGTCGAGGTTGTACGGCTTTGACCACGTGATGCCCCAGCGATCGGAATCCTTGAGCGAGCCATCCCAGCTGTCCTCACTGGCCGACGTGGTGCCGTCGTTGAGATAGGCCAGCTTCCCGTAGTGGGAGGTCTTGTCGATCGGTACCGCGTCCCCGGCTCGGGCCAGGTTCACCAAGGGGTTTGCCGGGTTGCTCGGAGTGCCCGCTTGATAGGGGGTAACCGTCAGCGGACGCAGCGAGAACTTGTAGTTGTTGCTTCCCCCGCCGAGTCCGGCGAACCAGTTGCACTGCATCCACATCCGCCGGCCGTCGGCGCTGATGAACTTGGACGGCAGGGTGGTGGCGTACCCGCCGTTCTTCGGCCCAACGGTCGAGCCATCGCCCCACCAGGGATATGGTCCGAAGTCCTTGTGCAGGAACAGCTTCCACGGCCCCCACGGATTCGGTGCCTCGTAGAACTCGTGGGTGAACTCGGTCCAGGACGTGTAGAGGTAGCGGCGCAGCGGAGCGTTGTAGACGACACCGCCCTGCGACAGGACCGAAGCGCCGTCGGAGGTTACCGTGCCCGGATACTCCCGGCGTTCGTCATACAGCACCGCGACCCTGCGGCTGATGTCGCTGCTCCAGGTGGGGGCCCCGGAGCCGTCGGTGCCGGTGAAGAACTGCCAGGTCGCGCGGGTCGCAATGGAGCCTTTCGGCACCCGTGCCAGGTAGAGGTTCTGCGGATCAGCAACGGTGTTGCTGTACGAGTCGCGCCAGTTGTTGTCCAGCCCGTAGGCGTAGACGTATCCCGCGCCGCCCGGGCCGACCACCGAAGCGTTGCGGTTGCTCTGCCCGAAGTCCAGGAAGAAGATCGTGGTGAAGACGTGGTTGGTGAACATCGGCGCAGTGGTGATCCGCCAAGTCCTGCCGTAGTCAGTGGAGACCGACACGCTCGCGGCCGGGGCGTCGTTGAAAGTGAGATTCCCCGGTCCGGTGCAGAGGTCCTGCACGGCCAGGTACAGCTCGTCACGCCCGTCGCCATTGCCGTCAACGGCGACCATCCCAGTGGGCTTGCGGTTGTAGTTGCCTGCGGTCCAGATCTTTGCTACCTGGCTCCCACCGCTGAGCCGGACGCCGCTGAGGCCGGTCGGTGGCGTACCGGTGATCCTGTTCACCACGACGTCGGAGGAGTCCTTGGGGTTCGCTGAAAAACCGCGGCCATCCCCGTTGGCCGAGTAGAGCGCGCCATCGTTAGCCCAGCAGCTCACCCAGAGGTCGCCGTCACTGACGGTGTTGACGGTGGCCCGATAGGGGACATCGGCCGTAGCGAAGAACTGGCTGGTGAGTTCGACCAATGCGGCGGGACTCTGTGCCGACGCCAGTTGGCTGGTGAAGTCGAATTCGCCGGCGGCGGCTCCGGCGAGGAAGGCCGACCACTCCTCGGCGTCGAAGAGCAGCGCGACTGTGCTGTGGAGTGACTTCACGAGGGTGTCGGCGCCGATCTTCGTAACGGTGGCTACGCCGTTGGTATTCGCTTGACCTTCGCGAGCGTCGTGGACGAACACCCTCCATGCGGGGCCGGGGAAGGTGATCGTGCCGGCGGAGGGGTGCTTGCTGTGTCGCAGCACCACGCCGTCTGCTGCTGGGGCCACCTCGACACAGTTCTCGCCGTTACTGCTGCGGCTGGAGATCCGCCACGCGGGGGGGTCGGCGGTGGTCATCTCAGTCCTCCGAACTCGTCGTCAAGGTCTCGATGCGTGCGACGATGGCATCGGCGGAATCGGACTTCGACCGACAAAAGTTACCCCACGACCTGATCTTGATCCTGGCAGATGGCACCAGTGGGGCACTTGAGGTAGCCGATGCCCTGGGCTACGTATTTCTCGATGACAGCGCGCAACCGCGGCGGGTCGGTCTCGATGCCGGGTCATCCAAGCCAGTTCACCGAAGAGCGGCAAGCCAGGTTAGGTGCTAAGAGCGTCAGTGCTGCTCAGGATGAGTGCGGTGGATAGTGGAGCGGCCGACGTTGTACGCCTTGGCCAGATCGGCTAGGGATACCTCGCCTGCGGCGTAGCGACGGAGGATGGAGCGCTGCGCTGACTCGGGTACTTTGGACAGTTTGCCGCGCAGTTTGCCTTTCGCTTGGCGATGGCCATGCTTTCGCGGGTTCGCAGATGGTTGAGGTAACCCACGGGTCGTAGGGGAAGCCAATACACCGTGACCCCGGCAGCACACCACACAGACACCACACCGAACACACCACCCCGCCTTGACCCGCGGAGTATCCAAACACGCTCGACACCCCGGACACGTCCCCGGGCAACACGGCCCCCCGTGCCTGGGTGCGCGAATCAACGCCACATACGGGGCGGCCCGCCCACATACATCGTGCACCGCATCCGGCGGCACCGGCCGATCACACCCAGGACTCGAGCACCGGGGCCAGAACTTCTGGCGACTGGACCGAACCGCTGGAACATTGCGCGCATGAGCACCAGAACCAACCGCGGCCCATCGGGGGTTCTTGGCTTGTTGGATCACGAAACGCAGATACGACCACGCGCGCAGAACAACTAGTCCCATCGGGAAAAATGTGGCGGGACGGCCGGCTTCCACGACCGCGATGGAGCTGCGCGCAACACTCGATACGTCAAGGCCGCCGGAGTGTCTATCAGCGCCTTCAGCAGGAAAGCCCACACCTTGTTGTCGCGGAGCCTTAGCCGAGTTTCGCTGCCCTCTGATCCGCACAACCGTGCCGTTAGGTACCACCTTTGCTGTCTCCTTGCGTACTTGCAGTGCTTCAGGAAGATCCTCGCGAAGCGAACGGGAGTCGATCACGACCGCAACCGGGCGTCTTTCCGGGATGACCGGCCGGGCGCCTCCCTGGCCACTCGTTTGGAGGCAGCGTTGCTCCGCGAGAAGGAGATCGGAATCCGTAGGACATCCACCAGGGCGGCGCCCGGCATCCGGGATCGATGACGTCCTTGGTAAAAGAGTTCGTCGAGCGGAAACGCTGAGACGGCACGTTGCTCGGCAAGCAGGTCAACTAGGACGTTGCCGCAACGGGCGGGAGTGTGTGAGACGGCTGCTTGCCGACTCGTTGAACCACTTGACTGTGCCCGTCGCCATCGCCGCTCCCTCGCACCCATAGATCCGTGATACCCATGGCGACCGAGTCATCGCCATACGTGACGCTACGGCGCCGCAACGCGCGGTCACACCACCGAACGAGCGGTGATCACAACCCAGCCCAGCCCGGGTCGCAAACTCCGCGGCCAAGCCAGCCCGCCCGCCAGGACTGCGACTCCGTGAGATGGATGAGCTGGTTCCCCAAACTTCCGCCACCGGATCCCAAAACCTCGGCACTTCAAGCCGATGACGCCAAACCCGACCAACGCAATACTTACCCCGGCACACCACATCAAATCCGCTGCGGCGGGAATCGAGACGACGCGCTGTGAGCATCGACCTGATTATCGGGACCGCGTTTCGATTGAACACATCGCTGGAAGCACTCGCCGCGCTCGGTGCTCGGCTGCGTCTTCTCGCCGACCACGAGCCAGGCCACCCGGCGGTGACTCCGCTGCTCGATGGTGCCGTCGACGCCATGGGGTTGAGCCAGGCACTGCAGACGCTGTCAGCTGAGCAGGCCAGGACAGTGGCCGACGCCATTCGGGCATTTTTCCTGCAGGCGGCCGATCTAATGGAGCGCCCGCAGCGGGCACCTGGCTGGGTGTTCGACGATCCGACAGTGCTACAGAGCCAGGGCCGCGCTTCATCGATACAGCCGGCGCTGATCGCGAGCTGCGCACCACAGGCCCTGTCCCCGGACCAGACGGCGGCCCTGCTGACCGAGGGCGGCTTTGCGCAAGTCTCAGTGCTGCCCCGGCCGTGGAAGGCGCCGCTGCGCTTCGTCGCCGGCCGTCGCCCCAGTGGGCCAGTTGCCGGATCGCACTGATCACTCAGCTACTGGAGTACGGCAGGCCTGCCGGGACGGACCCACCACGGCTGACCAGGCTTCGCCGTAGGCTGCGGTTTGTGCAGAGGCACTGTACATCTGCGTTGTTCACATGCACGTGCACGACGTCCGCGGCAGGGGTATAGCATCCCCGGTGCCTCGGTCACATCCCCGACGATCGAGGATTACCTCGGCACCCGGCTCGGTCGGTGCTTCCTGCGGAGGTCCGCGCCGCCGGGTCGGGTGTCGACCACTCTCCGACACTCAGAGCGAAGTCAACTCGTCGTAGCGCTCGGCGGGTAACTGACGACGTATGAATACCGTCGTGCCGTATGGGCTCGGTGCTATACGCGCTTCAGTGAGCTGATGTATGAGCGGAAGTCCACGGCCGCGGTAGCCGCCGGAATCAGTGGGAGGCCTCCAGCTGCCGTTGTCGGCGATGGTGACGGTGATCTGGCCGTCGGCGACGATGGCTTGCAGCCAGATGGAACCTGGTGTCGGCTGCACGGTGAAGGCGTGTTCGGCGGCGTTAGTGAGGGCTTCATACACCGCGACGGTGAGATCCTCGGCGGCGTCATGTGCAATGAGACTATGGACCCAGCAGGAGAAGGTCCGGCGCAACGCGGTGGCGTTCTGCGAAGTCGCAGGTACGGTCACATCCAGCCGCGGCGCATCCAACCGCTGCACCGGTGGGCCAGAGCATGGCACACAGTAGCCGGATCGAACCATGGCAGAGGGATTCCCCGCATCCGCCTTCGTTAATCGTGCACATCGCCCATTCAACAGTAAGCCCGGCGGTGCTGCCCTGACGTCGGGTTTCAGTGATTCCGGGAGGCTGCCGGCGGTGCGCGTCGGCGCCCGCCACGTCGCCGCAAGATCACCCCCGGCCCCTGCCGGCCCGAACACTGCGCTTGCGCCAGCACCGCCGGCCGCACTATCGGCACCATGTTGCTGGTCACCAGGCCGGTCATCGGTCGGTGTCTGGCTCACAGAGCGTCACCGTAGCGGTGGGGTCTGCGACATCGGCATCAACATGGTGTGGACCTGATGTGCACAGCCTGTGGGTGGATCGCCGGTAGCGTGCCGATACCCGGGGAAGATGGCCCGCGAATGGCGGGTAGGAGTCGCGGTCAGCGGAGAAATGACTTCCTCGCGGCTGGGAACGTGGCACCACACCATGCCGAATTCCCGCCGGACGGGTCCGGTGGGAATTCCGCGACACTGCCATCCTTATTCGACTGTGGATCACTGGCTGGCGGCACTGAGGTAGTCGGGGCAGTAGGCGGCAACGGCAACGCCAAGGCCGTACGATGCGTCGGCAGCGCTCGCTCCATTGTTGGTCATGATGGCGACAACGTCACTCCCGTGGCCTCCCCTTTGGAGCACACCGCACTCGGCGTGAGAAATCGAAACAAGGTCGGCGCCAGGAACCTGCCGGAATGATGGCCGCTCGCTCAGGAGCGAGACCACGTTCTGATCCGTTGGAGAGTAAGGGCTGGTCCCCTCATTGTCAGCCGACCGGAAGTTCGTCGACGAATCCGATATGGAGGACTGATGAGACAGCGGCTGGAGGGCAGCCGGGTTCGCCGACGTTTGATTAGAATTCGACGAGTCCAAGACGACAATGGATAGGGCCGACAGGACGAGAAACCCACCCACCGTAAAGCTGAGTACCCGCGAAACCTTGCCTACCTTGGGTATCGCGGACCCCGAGAAGGTGAAGTCGCCTCCGATTAGGCCAACGAGGATCAATAGCGCCCCGACTGAGCCCAGTACTATTGCTAGCGTGAACATGACGAGTCATCCTTACTGGTTGTGCTGTCCTGTAGTAACAGTAGAAGAGTGACTCTGCGAGTTGCGTCTCGCCAGGGAGGGCGCCCCCAAAGAAAGCGAAGTAAATCCCCCGCCTTTAGTAGGGTTAACCCTACTCTTCGCCGTGAACTCGACGCTACCGACCTCGCCAGGACTTGGGATGACGGTCCTGTCGAGTTCACGGCGCGCCGATCAATTAGGCAACAGCCGATCCCTGCGAGGCCGCTACGGTTGGTGACAGGTCACACGGCCGAGGCCACCCCCGCCGCTGTGCCACGTGGTTGCCACATCTTCGCCTCCACGCCGCAATGGCAGGAGACTTCACTTATGGCAGTGCGTGGCATCCGCGCCGAGGATCGCGCCCAGGTGGCCGAGTGGAAGCGACTGATTTGGGACGGCGACGACGGCGAGGACCCCGGCGAGACGGTCTGGGTGTGGGAGTCCGCCGACGCGAGCTTGGGTGGGTTCGTGTCGGCCACGGTCCGGGCGTGGGCGGACGGCTGCAGCAGCGCTCCGGTGCCCTACGTGGAGGGCTGGTATGTACGTGAAGACCTGCGCCGGACGGGGGTGGGTCGGGCACTGATCGCGGCCGTGGAGCGGTGGGCACGGTCGGCGGGTTTCACCGAGATCGGATCCGATGCACAACTGGACAACACCGTCAGCTTGCGCGCGCACCGGCGGCTGGGGTTTCGGCCTACCGAGCGGCTGCAGTTCTTCTGCAAGAGCCTGGCAGGCCCGATGGCCGAGGCTGTTCGGGTGGAATGGTATGCCGGTTCGCGGGCTCGGTTGCGACCGTTGTTCGCGCTGGCCGAGGACTCACCAGCGCGGCTGGACTCCTACCTCGATGCCGGTCGCGTCTTGGTCGCCACCAGCGGGGATGAGGTGCTCGGGCACCTGCAGCTGGTCGCTACCGGCCACCCGGGTGAAGCCGAGATCACGAACATGGCGGTGCGGGAAGACCACCAGGGCACTGGGATCGGCGGAGGACTGCTGACCACCGCCATAGCGGCACTCACCGACGAAGGGGGATCCATCCTGTGGGTGGGGACCGCGTCGGCGGACATCGACAACCTGCGCTTCTATCAACGCCACGGCTTTCGGATGCGCTCGGTCGAGCGCGACGCCTTCACCATAGCCACCGGCTACCCACCGGGCCTCCGCGTCGAGGGCATAGACATCCGCGACCGGGTCTGGCTCGACCGGCGACTCGACTCCGGCATCGACCGCCTGCCGGACACCAGCGCGGCCACTGAGGCTGGCTAGGTGGCCTGGGCCAGAGTGGGATCCGACCATCGGGACAAACTGATCACAACCGCGACCGCGAGCAACCGTCGTCGTTAACACGACGGCCGTACCAGCGCCAAAGCGCCAACCCCCGAGGGCGCTGGTACGACCACCTTGCTAGCGCTGACTGTTTTCACCGGCTCAGATCAGCGAACAGCGCATCGAACAAAAACAAAGGGCCGAGCCAATCAGCCTTTGGGGCAGCCTGCGGCTGGAGCACCGGCAGGTTCACCGGTAGTGCGGCGACAGATCCGGTCAGCGTCTGTATCAAGTCAAGCCCCGCGGGTGGCGCGGTCGTGTCGCAAGGCACCTGGCTGCCGTTGCCCGCCAGCAAGGCGTCTCGGACCCAGCCCTGGTCACCAGTGGAGACGTTGCGCAGGAAAGTCCACGTGCCACCGTCGCCAGGGGTGAAGCACAGGTATTGGGCGAGCTGATCGTGCGTGCCCTGACCGGTCTGGATGCAGGAATTGCTCGGACCGCTACGTAAAGTCACAGTATTGGCCGGGAAGCTCGTCGAAGCAGCGGAATCCTCGGCCGGGTAACTGATCCCGCAAGCAACGCTGGTGGGTGCTCCCGCCGCCGGATCCACCGGCACTGGCGGCGGCACTTGCGCGCTCGCAGGCGCTGCAGTGACCAGTGTGGTGGTGGCCGCGACCAGCACCGAACCAGCTAGCCCTGCGCAGATCCAAGGCATAACGAACCCCCCTGTGTCGTGAAATCGGGAAACCCCCAGGCATGTGCCGGACCGGCTGCCGGGACGCGACGGCGTGTGGTGCGGCGGCTACGCTAAGTGATGCCGCTTTCCACGTGGTTTCCGTCGGCTCTGCGGCAGCAGGCCGGGGCACGCCGAGGGCACACCTCAGCGGTCATCCAGGCCCGGACCACATCTTTTCTCGCCCGCAACATGAAACCGACCACAGGCCTATGGCTGTCGGATCTGGTGAAACTGCGCTGGGTGGTTAGCCGCGCAGGCTTACGGGGAATGCGTCAGCCGCCTTGGTCACCTGGATTCATGGCCGGACTCTCCGGATCAACATTCGGCTCCTGGGCGACCCCGGTGTCCATGCGATCCGCACGATGTGCCCCGCTGCCCTCCGGGTCCCGTTTTTTGTCTCCGGCCTTGATATCGCTCGGCGGGTTTGCAGCCGTGGCCGGATTCCCCACTGCAACGGCGTGGATAGATGCGTGGGCATCCGCACCCGGGCTGACATGATCAGCTGGTTACCGATGCCCCCAATTCACTCTCTTCTCCGCAATGCGCTGTCCCTTGCTCACGGACTCGCCGGACACGTCGTTCGGACTCCACAAGTCCGTCCCATCGGTGTCGTCGGACACGGCCGCATGTGCGCCGGTCACCGGCTGACCAAGGTGCTGCGGTTGATCCTGCGATGCCGGGTCATACGGACGCGTCCACCCCCTCGTGAGCGCGGTCGACCGCGCTACAGCCGCGGCGATGACGTCCACGAAAACGTCTCGGGTCATGCCGCCGACACCCCTGAGGCCGGCCTCGAGCTTGTACCGCTTCTGGGGATCTGCCTCGCTCACGACTCCCTCGGCCAGCACCGCCAAGATCCGATCAGCGAGTAATTCCGGGTTATCCGACAACGTTTCTGCCAGGCGAAGGGCGCGGTCGGTGGCCTCATTAACTGCCGGCGAGCCAGTCTTGACAACTCCCCCGCGTCCACCGCCGTTGACGGTCACCATGTAGGTGTGACTACTCAAGCGGACCAACGAGTTTCGTACGCTATCGTATTGCTCTTCAGGAAAAACCCGCAGCGCCTCACCAACCTCGATGCTGTGCCCTGTGCGCTCGAATCGCTCGACGACCCAGTGCAGCACCTCAAAATCGTCCGACCACAACTCGTTCACGCGGCCACCACCCAAGTCATCGGGGTTAGCAAGACGATTACGAACATCGAAGAAATAAGGGGTGGGCGCGCCCCAAGGCACGCTACTCGGCTGGTGCCCGCGCGGCGCCGCATGGAGCGTCCCCTTCCTTACAAGCCCGCCTGTCCGCTGATCACCTCGCCAGATCGGGTGGGCAAGACGGAGCCCTTTCAGCTTGCCGCAGTGTAGAACCACGCCGGTAACGGCATTAGGTTTTGGTCATCGCCACGCCGATAAAATCGAATGCCGATTCATCTGTACCCTGTCATCAGAAGACGTCATGAGACGTCTAACTAAACGGCTCGTTACTCGGCGACCCGGATCCGTAGTGTGCCAGATCGTGCTACCGCGGTCTGGATGCAGACTGCGGTAATCGGGGCCTGCAAAACAGCAGTCTGCATCCAGACCGCGGTCTGGCCGGCTGGCTAGCGGGTGATGAGCGAGTCCGAGAGGTGGCGTAGCCAGGCGCGGGCAGCGGGGTCGTCGGCTTGGGGATCGGGTTGGGCGGTCTTGGTGCCGTCGAAGTAGTGGCCGCTGACCCAGTCCAGGTCGGGATCGGTGAGCAGCCACCAGACCGCGTCGACACCCTCCTCGACACTGCTGCTCGGCGTTTGCCGGGCCTCGCGGACCATCGCGGTGTCCATGAACGTGGCCGGATGGACCGCGTTGACGGACACGCCGGTCCCCACCAGGTCGGCGGCCAGGTCGAAGCTGGCCATCACCTGCGCCAGCTTGGATCGCCGGTACGCGGTGACACCGTCGTAGCCACGTTCGGTCAACGGATCATCGGGATCAAGCGCCAGCTGACCGGCGGAGGCGACCTGCACGATGCGGGCCGGGGCGGACGCGACCAGCCGTTCGGTCAGCCGCCGGGCCAGCAGGTAACTTGCCAGGTGGTTGACCGCGAAGCGCAGCTCGATGCCATCAGCGCTGACCTGCCGGCCGGAGCCCGGCGCACCGAACCCGACTCCGGCGTTGTTGACCAGCGCATGCAGCTGTGGATACAGATCCAGCACCGCGTCGGCCAGCCGGTGAACCTGGGTCAAATCGGCGAGATCAGCCTGCACGGTGTCCACCTCCCGGCCGGTCGCCTCGCGGATCTCCTCCCGGGTGCGGCGCAGGCGCTCGGTATCGCGGCCGTGCGCGATGACGGTGGCACCGGACGCGGCAAGCCGCTGAACCAAGCGCCGCCCTAGGCCGCTGGTGGTGCCGGTGACCAACACGGTCTGCTCGTCGATCGGACGCATTCTCACCCTCCCCGATGTCGGTCTCGCCATCGAGATACCCGGCCACCGCCAGATGTACGTACCAGACTCCAGAGGTTACGTACGGCTACGGATTGCGACCGGCCACTCGCCCTGGGCACCGTGAACGCACCAATCCGGCTCTGCCCGCCGTCCAGGAGGCCGTCATGTCCGATCCAATGAGTTTTGCCGAGCTCGAGGCACAGCACGTCGCGCTGTTGCCGGCCCGCACCGTCCTGTCACTGCTCAGCGCCGGCCCCGCAGACGGCGCAGACGGCGCAGACGGCGGCGATCAGGCCGGCCAGAACGGTGCGCCAGGTCATCCCGGTGAGCCGGGTCAGAGCATTCAGGGCAGTGGCCGGACCATAACCTACGACCACGTCGACCAGTTTGGCGACAGCACGAGCCACTAGCGTGGCCAGTGGTAGGCCCGAAGGGTCGCGGCCGCCATGGTTGGAGACGAGAGGTCGAGCCGGATGGACGAACGTGACGTGCTCGGGCGCATCCGTGAGCTGGTCGATACCGAGCACACACTGCGCGAGCGGCTCGGTCGGGGCGAACTGACCACCGATGCGGAACAGGCTGCCTCGACCACCCTGGAACAGCAGCTCGACCAGTGCTGGGATCTACTGCGGCAACGTCGAGCCCGCGCGGCGGCCGGGCAGGATCCGGGTGGCGCACAGGTCCGCCCGGTCGGCGAAGTCGAGGGCTATCTCAGCTGAGCCGACGCCGTCAGGCCGTCATCATGACGTCGCCGCCATGACACACGCCATGCACAACGCTCCGGACGCCACACTGTTGATCGTCAGGCCCTCCGCCACGATCAGGTGCCCGCAAAAAGCCTCGGCGGATCCGCTGGCGGCAGCCCGCGCCACGTCGCCGGGTTGCACCAGGTGCAGCTGCCCATCCTCGGGGCAGCGCGCCCACCGCAGCTGTTCGACACTCGGCCGCTGGACCTCAGGATCGGTCCGGGCAGCAGCGGCCGGACACGGCACGGGGCTTGCGGGCTGACGGAAAGCCGCGCCCTTACTGGGGAACTGGGGATCGGGCACGCGCAGACCGCGCAGCCGCACGTCGGTAGCCAAGCTCGAATCGGACCGAACCCGGCCATCCTGTCGCGGCTGTTCCACGGTTGTCTCCCCCCGGTGGTGCGGAAGGCGACGGCTCCGCCCGTTTCGGGGAGGTACGGGCGGGCCGTCGCCGCTTTGGACGTCCCTGGCAGACCTCAGCAGCGAGTCGGGCGGGACACTAATGGACAAACCGGTAGCTTCACCAGCAACCACCCGGGCTGGACGCTCGTTGCATCGGTCGGGCCGTTCGTACACTTCGGACGGTGGGGCATGTATCAGTTCGGGGGACTATACATGAGACGTCTCATGACAAATCCGGCGGCATGAATGGTGTCGCGAGGAGATCCAGCGCCGCTGCGCTGGTTGATCGGCGTGGAATTGGCCCGGTACCGCAACGCGGCGAAGCTGTCGCTGACCGAGGCCAGTGACCACAGCGGCATCAGCCGGGCCAAGCTCGGTCATCTGGAGACCGGGCGCCAGCAGCAGGATCCGGATGACATCGCCCGGCTGCTGGCGACCTACCAAGTTGATCAACGCGATATCGACCGGCTCATCTCGTTGACCAGTCGAGCCGACGAAGCCACCTGGTGGGCACCGTGGGCCCAGGTGGTGCCGGACTGGCTGAAGACCTTCGTGGGCCTGGAAGGCCTGGCCGAGAGCGAATTCGTATTCGAGCCGATCATCATCCCCGGCCTGCTGCAGACCGGTCAGTACGCGGCTGCCCTCACGGCCAGCACTCCGCGGGTCCGCGCCGACCACAGCGAACGGTTCGTTGGATTCCGGATCGCCCGCACCCGCCGGCTCACCGATCCCGAGCGCCCGCTCAAGCTCCATGCCGTCCTCACCGAGGGCGCACTGCGCCTAGCAGTGGGCGACCCGGAGTTGCGCCAGGCGCAGCTGCGGCACCTGCTGGCTATGGCGGAGCTCCCTACCGTCACCATTCAGGTGATCCGGCCGGAGGACGGACCCCATACCGCGCTCACTGGTCAGTTCGTGGTGCTCGGATTCGAGACCGTACGCTCGATCGGCTACGTCGAGCTCCATGACGGCGCCCTGTATCTTCAAGATGCGGATCAGGTCCGGGCGTATAGCATGGTTGCGAACGACCTGCAACGGGCCGCCCTCAGTCCCGAGCGGTCCATTGCACTGATCCAATCGATGCTCAAATTATGATGTCGGAGACACACCGTGACCGTCTCATCCTCTTCCGTCACCCTCTGGCGCACCAGCAGCTTCAGTGGCAATAACGGGACCTGCGTAGAGGTTGCCGTCTGTCCAGATGGACGCATCGCAGTGCGGAACAGCAATCACCCTGACGAGGGACTGGTGCTGTTCACGCGCGCTGAAATGAACGCGTGGATCCGCGGCGTCAAAGCCGGCGAGTTCGACGACCTGACGTAATAGGTGGTCGCACCCCCGCGCTAGCCGTCCCCCACATGGACCGCGAGCATGGCGATATCGTCGTCGGTCGGTGCGTCGGCGATGAGGTCATCGCACAGCGGCTCGATAGCGTTGTGCTCGGACGCAGCGGCGCGGGCCACGAATGCGTTGAGATTGTCCGTTAAGTCCTGACCTCGCCATTCGATCAGGCCGTCAGTGTAGAACAGCAAGGTCGACCCAGCCGCAACGCTGATCTGCGCCTCGTCGCGCGGGGGAGTCTTCGTGGCAACCAAGGCGGTGCCCCGGACCCGCTCCGTCAGCTGGACACCGCACGACGTGAGCAGCAACGGAGGTGGGTGCCCTGCGCTGGCCCAGCACATCGTCCAGCGGTCATCCACCCGAGTGAGCGTGGCGAACAGCAGGGTGGCGAACGGCGTGATGCCCAGCTGGGTGTTGATCGCGCCAAGCCGATCCAGAATGGCGGCCGGCCCGTCGCTGCGATCCAGCGCCAATCCCCGCAGGATGGCACTCAGCTGACCCATTGCGGCCGCGGCGGTGATGTCATGACCGACTACATCGCCGATCACTAGGGCGAGCTGATCGGGACCACGCTGGAAGGCGTCGTACCAGTCACCCCCCACCTCATCACGGCCAGCCGGGCGGTAGCGGGCACAGATCCGCAATCCGGACACGGAGGGTGGTTCGGTGAGCAGGCTGCGTTGCAGCACCATTGCCGACTCGCGGGTGGCCTGGTACGACATGCCGTGCTCCAAGGCGATCCCCGCATAGCGAGCAATCTGGCGCAACGCGTGGAGATCATCGTCGCTCCACAGCGGTCGATCCTCCTGCATGGCGAAGGACACCACCGCGACGATCAGCCCGTCCACGATCACCGGAGCGACCATCAGGTTGCGTAGCCCCCCGCGGAACGTGGGCACCGATCCGGTGGTCTGCGACCACGACGGCGGCTCGCCGGTGGCGAAAGGCTGGCGGACCAGGTCACCTCGGCGGATCGCGGCGGTGATCGGGTCGTTGTTGCCGTCCCACCGCAGGCCGGTCAACTTCGGTGGCAGCACGACGCCGGGGGCGCCGGCAACGGCCACCCGGTCAGTTATCACCGGCAGTGCTGGATCGGCGCCCGGCGCGGTCGGGTGGGCGAGCAGGTGCACGGTGGACAGGTCGGCGAGTTCGGGGACCACCACGCGGGCAAGTGCCTGCAGTTCCGCAGTCGGGTCCAGGCTTCGGTTCAACGCGGCGCTGGCCCGAGCCAGCAACTCCTGGCGCCTGGCGTGGCGTTCCAGCTCGATGCGGGTCTGGACTTGTTCGGTGACCTCCACCGCCACCACGAGCAGTCCGCGGTGGTCCACTTCATCATCAGCGCCGCGGCCGATGGCGGAGTAGGAGAAATCGAAGAAGCGTTCGCGGGGCGACTGCTCGCCCGGCCAGATCATGGTCAGCGGGGCCTCGCTGGTGCGGTACACCTCGCCGCCCGCCAGTACCTGATCCATCAAGGAGAAGAACTCGGCCGGTAGCGCCGGTACCGCCTCCCTGGCAGGCATTTCCGCGGGCACGGTCCCGAACAGCGCGCTGTAGGCCGGGTTGCAGTACTCCACCAGGTGGCGCGGGCCACGGGTGACCGCGATCGCGGCCGGGGCGGCGGCGAAGGCGTCCAGCAATCTGCCACGCCGATCGATGTCCTGGTGCAACGCCAGTTCGTTGACCACCGAGGTCGCCAGCGCCTCCAGGGCCTGGCGGTCCACCCGCCGCCACCGGCGCGGGCGGGTGTCCACCACGCACAGGGTTCCGATCAGCTGCCCGTCGGCGTCGCGCAGCGGGCACCCGGCATAGGCGGCGAAACCCAGCTCCCAACGAGCTGGATGGTCGGCGAACGCGGGATCCTCGGCGGCATCCTCGATGTGCAGGGGACGACCGGCGAAGAAGGTGGACGGGCAATAACCGGTGTCTATCGACGCCTGCCGGGATGTCACGAGCGGCTCGCCGAGGCCGAACTGGCCCACCAGATGCTGCTGGGTGTCGATCAGGTTGACGATGGCGATCGGGGCGTCCATCACGATCGCGGCCAGCTCGGCGAGCCGGTCCAAGGCCCCCTGGCTGGCCTTGGCCACCTGGAGTACTGCAGCCACCGCCGCTAGCCGCGCCGGATCACCGAGCACCTCGTCGGCAGGCACCCGCCAAGTTTAGGGCTACGGCAGTGAGGCGCGCGTCGCGTCGATCTGCAGGCGCACGTAATCGACAACCGGTTCATCCAGTTCCCGAGCGACCGCACGCACGAAGGGTTGACGCTGGTGCGCCGGCAGGTCGCGCAGTTGAGCAGCGAGTATCACGGTGGCCAGGTACGCCTCGAACTGCTCACCGCGTTCCAGGACCGCGGAGTCGGGCACGAGTTCGACGGTGATATCGGTGAACCCGGCTCGCTGCAGCCGGCGGGTGGTCTGCTCGATCCCGGCGAAGTTCCACAACTGCCCGCCATCCCCGTCGCTGCTGCCACCGCTGCCATCGACGGTGCGAAGGGCCACGCGCACTCGCTCGATGTTGCCAGTCCCGCCCGCCTCAGCCACGAATCGACCGCCTGGGCGCAGCGAGGCCGCGACGGTCTGGAAGACCACATCATGGTCGGGCAGCCAGTGCAGGGTCGCCACACTCAGCACGGCATCCACCGGCTCATCGAAGAGCCCCGGTTGGCGTGGGCTTTGGCGCAGGTCGGCCCGCACCACGGTGACCCGGTCCATCCGGCCTGCCAGCCGGTGGCGTAGCTGGGCCAGCATCTGTTCGGACCCATCGACGGCGACCACCCGACCGTTCGGGAGCGCATCGAGGAGCAGCTCGGCGTCACGACCCGTGCCGCAGCCGAGCTCCATGACGGTTTCATCGCCGGCCAGCTGTAACCGGCGAATCGCTTGGCGGCCCCACCGCTGATGTGGCAGCGGCAGTTGGTCGTAGGCGGAGGCGTTCCACTCGAGTAGCTGCACGCAGGCAGCCTACTTCGCTCTCTCATGTACTAAGTTGCAGTTCGTCACGCCGTTAGACACGTCGTGAATTTCCGCCCGCGTGCTAACGGAACGTGGTCTGCTATCGCTATGGGAGAGGTACGCGAGTTGGTAAAGCTTGGGGGGAATTGTGCTCAGTTTGCGTAACACCGTGGTGGCTCTGGTGGCGAGCGGCGCGACTGTCCTGGTGTTGACGGGGATCACCGCGGGGGCATTCTCCGCCCCGCCGGCTGATCCACTCGTGCCTCAGGCGAACCCGGTCGATCAGCATGCCGGGACGCAGCAACCGAACCTGGTGCCCCAGCCAGTCCCGGCCCCGCAGCCTGCCCCAGCGCAGCAACCCGATCCCGCGCCCCAACCTGTCGCTATCCACCAGCCTGAGGTGGTGAAGCAACCGATCGCGTCAGCTCCCGCACCGGTACGCCAGCAGCCGGCGATCCGTCCGGCGGTTGTCCGGACTCCCGTGCAGCCGCAACCCATCCCAGTAGCGCACGCTCCGGCGCCCATCACCGAACCAGCGCCTGATCCCGAGCGGGACTTCTCGCCGCCGGCACCGGTAGCGTCAACCTCACATCAGAAGTCCCGCACGATGAACACCGAGCCGTGCGCCTGCGACGGGACAATGCGCAGAGTGCCCACTCATTGGGATCCGCCCCAGGGTTGATCGCGTTCTCCCGGCTACCGCAGCGCCCCTATGATCACCAACTCTGACGTTATCCGGCGCTCGCTTGCGTGCTGCTGGTGCCATCGACCTCGACCAAGGGTGCACCGCAAGCGCACATGTACCGGCCGTCGGTCGAGCAGTGGCATTCCTTATCGATGTGAACCCGGCAGTCACATCCCTCATGCGCGCAGGTGAGCACGGTCCCTTCGCTGTAGTGCGTCATCCCAGCCTCCTTGCGAGCCCAGCCTCGTATGCGCCGACGGACATGATACTCCGGTTGACCTTGCGGCGCTGCGCACTCAAATCGTGCACAGCGCTACCGCCTCGTCGACCGTGTCAGCCCTTGGCACGAGCTCGTTGACTCCGGTCACCTGCAAGGCGCGCAGCACCGCTCGACTCTGGGCAACCAGCCGGATCTGCACCTGTGCGAGGCGGGCTCGGTCGACGATTTCGACCAGCAGACCGATCCCGCAGGCGGCCAGAAACGACACCTCAGCGCAGTCCAGCACCATCCCGCGATAGGCGCCGGATAGGTGGCCGTCCAGATACTCCCGCAAGCGCTCCACGGTGCACAGGTCGATGTCACCAGATAACTGCAGCACCAACACGTTATCCGCGGAGCAGGGCAGGGCTGTCACCGTCAATGCCTGCCGTCCTTGCCACCGCCCGTTCGAGCGAGGCTCGGTGAGTGCGGCCTGCGGCCTGGACCGCTGTTGGGAGTCACGGTGCTGCTGTTTCACGCACACCCGACGCGCTCCTCCTAGACGTTTCACCACCAGGAGACGCCGATACGCCCGACACCGCGACGGGACACCATCGGCACAAGCGATAGCAGCGCTCCCCGATCAGCATGTGCTGAGGAAAGCGGCTGGCTGCCTAACCGCTACCCGCCATGGTAGCCGCCTACCAGCCCAGCCGTCCTGCGGCGACGAGGTAATCCGGCAGGTGTGCGATGCGGTCTCACGGGGTATCCACAGCTACCAGGGTGTTCTCACCCACAGACGACAGACCACAGGGCGGACCGTCATGCTCTCCGCGTGGGCTGGGTCGGTCTTGCCCCCGGCACGGGTCGGGAGAAACGCCATCACGACCAGCCAGCCGCTCGAGGTGACCATCGAGGCCAACGCTGACAACGCGCGCCGGCTACGGGTGCGGGTGCGGCAGTGGCTGCGCGCCCTCGGTGCCCCTGCCGACCTGATCGACGACCTCACCATGGCGGTCTATGAAGCGCTGGCCAACGTGGTCGAACACGCCTACCACCCCGACCATCCCAACCCGGTGATGCGCCTGGCGGCCCGGCGCGACCAGGACCAGCTACTGATCACCATCACCGACCACGGCCGCTGGCGCCCTCCCCCCGGCGAACCGGGCTACCGAGGCCGCGGCCTGGCAATGATGCGCACGCTGACGGGCGACGTCCAGCTGCATCCCACCGCTGAGGGCACCACCGTGCGGCTACGTGCCACCCTTGAGCAGCGCAGCGACGGACGCGTCCCAACAGACCCGACCGCCCTGCGCTGACTGGTGGTATAGCCATTGGTATGGCCGCGTCTGGGTCAAGCTGGCATACCCCGCAGACGGTGAAACCAGCCACTAACCGTATCCCCTCACCGCGCCCCGGGGAGTACGATCGGCGGCCGTGACAGCGCCGAAACAAGAGGGCGAACGGGTAGTCCTGGCCCGCCGTGACAAATTCAACCCGATGGTGCCATTCCGCTGGTCCGGAGAGGCGCCGCCCGGTCTTAACGACCTGGAGTGGGCCGAGGAGCTAGGCGCCAAATGGGAGGGCGACGAGCTGGTCACCTACGACTACCCGACGTTTACCGACCTCCTCGATTACTATGAGAACGACCAGTACATGCCGGACAACGACTGATACCCGCGTCCACAGAACAGAACCGATCACAGCTGCGACTGGCAAACTTCGTGGAGACGAAGGGACTCGAACCCTCAACCCCCGCCTTGCAAAGGCGGTGCTCTACCAGTTGAGCTACGTCCCCGGTTCCCAGGCGCGTCGGGTGTCCAGCGGCGACTCAGATGCCTGGTGTGGTGGCCTCACGCCAGAGGTCGGCCTCTGCCTTGGCTGAACGCTGACGCTGGACGAGGATCAATGCAACCAGACCGACGAGCAACAGCATGACCATCTTCTTCACGACGGATCGCCTCCTTGCCACGATGGTTGTTCTCCAGTGGGCCTAGCTGGACTTGAACCAGCGACCTCATCCTTATCAGGGATGCGCTCTAACCGACTGAGCTATAGGCCCCCGCACGACCCGGCGAGGTTACCGCACCGTCACGACACCGCCCAACTCGCGTGCAGAGCTGAATCAGTCCGGCTCAGACAGGGTGACCTCGATGCCGCCGACGAAGTCCGCAGCAACGTTGTAGACCAACGAACCAACGGTGGCCAGCGCGGTCATCAACACGATGTTCACCAAGCCGATCACGAAGGCCGCCCCGAACACCCGCCCACCGCTGACCAACTCGGTCACCTGAGGGTTGTTCACCGAGGTCAGGTCGGAGTAGGTGCCGTTGATCTGGTCCCACACCCCCATCCCTGCCAGTACGCCGTAGAGCACGCCGACCGCTACCAGCCAGACCAGGAACCCGCAGCACGACAGCACCAGCGAGATCTTGAGCACCGACCATGGATCGAGCCGCCGCAGCTGCAGGCTCGTCTGCCGCGGGACCCGGACCGAGCGGGACGCAGCGGTCGGCGCGGCGGGCTCCACCCGCTCTGGAGGGGTGTATCCGCCGACGCGCACGGTGGACGGTGAGAAGTCCGTACCGCCGCTGTGGTCCTTGGAGCCGCTGACTGAACCCGATGGCACGTGTCTGGTCGCGTTGCCGCTTACTGGCGGGCCGACGCCGGGTGTGAAGCCATACGCGCGGCCGCCTGCCGGCTGCCGGTCAGCCTGGTCCCGAATTCCACCACGGGCGTGTTCCGGTGCCCCGACTTGCAGCGAGACTGTCTTGGGATCCGCGTCACCCGGTGTAGAACCTTGCCGCTGGCGGGGAGCTGAGGTTGCCGCGCCGTTGGCCGACGAATCGTCCGGGACAGACTCATCGCCGAGAACAGGGGGAGCTTTCGTTTGTTCGGCGTTCTCGGGCCTGGTCACGAATCACCTCCCGTCGGGGCACCGCCGGCTGCTGCTGCGTCGGAGTCGCCGGCCTCTTCGGCGTTGCGTGCGACAGCCACCAGACTCGCCCCTTCACCGAGATTCATCAAGCGCACCCCTTTGGTCTGCCGGCCCGCCTTGCGCACCTCTTTGGCAGTGGTTCGGATGACCCCACCGGTGGAGGTGATGGCGTACAGCTCGTCATCGATGTCGACGACGAGCGCCCCGACGAGCTTGCCACGCCGACGGTCGTCCTGGATGGTCAACACGCCCTTGCCGCCACGACCCTGCACCGGATAATCGACGATCGGGGTCCGCTTGGCGTACCCACCTGCGGTCGCGACCAGAACGAACAATCCGGGTTGCACCACCGCGATGGACAGCAGCTCGTCACCGTCGTTGAAACGCATGCCGTAGACGCCCGAGGTGGCCCGCCCCATCGGGCGCAGCGCTTCATCGGTGGCGGAGAACCGGATCGACTGGCCGTGGGCCGAGACCAGCAGCAGGTCGTCATCGGCGGCACACAGCACCGCGCCGACCAGCTCGTCGCCTTCGCGCAGGTTGATGCCGATCAGCCCACCGGAGCGGTTGGAATCGAAATCGGTCAATTTGCTCTTCTTGACCAGCCCATCACGGGTGGCCAGCACCAGGTACGGCGCGGCGGTGTAATCCTTGATCTGCATCACCTGGGCGATCTGCTCGTCGGGCTGGAAGGCGAGCAGGTTCGCCACGTGCTGGCCGCGTGCGTTGCGGTTGGCCTCGGGCAGCTCGTAGGCCTTCGCCCGGTACACCCGGCCCTTGTTGGTGAAGAACAGGATCCAGTCGTGCGTGGAGCAGACGAAGAAGTGCGCCACAATGTCGTCTGTTTTCAGCCCCGCACCCATCACGCCCTTGCCGCCGCGCTTCTGCGCCCGGTACAGGTCGGTGCGGGTGCGCTTGGCGTAACCGGTTCGGGTGATCGTCACGACGACGTCCTCGACGGCGATCAGGTCCTCGTTGGACACCTCGCCGTCGTACCCGGTGATCCGGGTGCGCCGGTCGTCACCGTGCTTGTCCACGATCTCGGTCAGCTCGTCGCGCACGATGGTTCGCTGCCGCTCGGGCTTGTCCAGGATGTCCAGGTAGTCGGCGATCTCCCGCTCGAGTTCGGCGAGGTCGTCGATAACCTTCTGCCGTTCCATCGCGGCCAGCCTGCGTAGCTGGGTTTCCAGCACGTAGTTGGCCTGGATCTCATCGACGTCGAGCAGCTGCATCAACCCGGTGCGTGCGTCGTCCACCGTGGGAGACCGGCGGATCAGCGCGATCACCTCGTCGAGCATGTCCAATGCCTTGACGAGGCCGCGCAGCAGGTGGGCGCGTTCCTCGGCCTTGCGTAGCAGGTAGCGGGTCCGCCGGACGATGACGTCGAGCTGGTGGCGCACGTAGTGCCGGATAACCTGGTCCAGCCGCAGCGTGCGGGGCACGCCCTCGACGATCGCCAGCATGTTGACGCCGAACGAGTGCTGCAGCTGGGTGTGCTTGTAGAGGTTGTTGAGCACCACCTTGGCGACCGCGTCGCGCTTGAGCGTGATCACGATGCGCATGCCGATCCGGTCGCTGGACTCGTCGTTGATCTCGGCGATGCCGGCCAGTCTGGCGTCCCGGGACAGCGCCGCGATCGACTCGATGAAGTGGTCCGGGTTGACCTGGTAGGGCAGCTCGGTGATCACCAGGGTCGCGCGGCCCCGGGTATCCTCCTCGACTTCCACCACGCCGCGCATCCGGATCGAGCCGCGGCCGGTGCGGTAGGCATCGGCAATGCCGTCGGTGCCGACGATCAATCCGCGGGTCGGGAAATCCGGTCCCTTGATCCGCTCGACCAGCGCGTCGAGCAGGGTGTCGTCGTCGACGTCGGGATGTTCCAGTAGGTAGACCACACCTGAGCTGACTTCGCGCAGATTGTGCGGCGGGATGTTCGTCGCCATCCCGACTGCGATTCCAGAGCTGCCGTTGACCAGCAGGTTCGGGATTCGCGACGGCAGCACCACGGGCTGCTGGGTGCGTCCGTCGTAGTTCGGCTCGAAATCGACGGTCTCCTTGTCGATATCGGCCAGCATCTCCATCGCGAGCTGCGTGAGGCGGCATTCGGTGTATCTCATCGCGGCCGCCGGGTCGTTGCCCGGAGAGCCGAAGTTGCCCTGCCCATCGACCAGCGGGTAGCGCATCGACCATGGCTGAGCCAGCCGCACCAGGGTGTCGTAGATCGCGGTGTCACCGTGCGGGTGATAGTTGCCCATCACGTCGCCGACGACCCGCGCACACTTGACGTAACCGCGGTCCGGGCGGAAGCCCGAGTCGTACATCGAGTACAGCACCCGGCGATGCACCGGCTTGAGCCCGTCCCGGACATCCGGTAAAGCGCGTCCGACGATCACGCTCATCGCGTAGTCGATATAGGAACGCTGCATCTCCTGCTGGATGTCGACCGGCTCGACGCGGTCTCCGTCCGGCGGCAGGGTGATCTCCGTCACTAGCTTCGGTTCCCTTCAGCGGCCATTGAAAGGCCGCGTAACCAAGCCAGTCTACCGATGACGCAGCGTGCATCCCGCCCGGACGCGCGCCCCGTTGGTCGTCGCCTGCTCGGGTCGCAGGGGTAAGCACAACGCATCGGGGGTAACCATCCACCGCAGCCGCTGGAACGGCTGTGACAACCCTTGCGGATGGGGGCGCGCGGTGGGCCAGGACCACCATCGGAGCGAGAACAAGGGCGGCCTGGGCCGCCGGATACTCATCACCGTCGCGGGGTTAGCGCTGTGCGTGGCCGGCGTCGGGCTGCTCATCCTGCCCGGGCCAGGACTGCTGCTCCTGCTGGGCGGTCTGGTGCTGCTGGCCAACGAGTATGCGTGGGCACGCCGCATGACTGCACCGGTGCGCAGACAGGCGATGCGGTCCGCCGAGCAGAGTGTCGCTTCACCGCTGCGGATCAGCGCCACGGCGTTGTGCGGGCTGGCACTCGTCGCGGCCGGGATCGTCTGGATCCTGCTGCCGTCGTTGCCATTCGGCGGCGTGGCGACCGGCTCCAGCTTGATCGTGTCCGGCATCGTGGTCGTCGCGCTGCTGGTCTACAGCTACCGCCGCTTCCGGCAGAGCGACGATAACGACGGCCACGCCGTCGAGCACAGCAATCGCACCGAGGGCATGGGAAGATCAGCTGCCCAGCGCGCGGCTAACCACGGAGAATGAGCGACCAGGCCGACTGCACGAGGTCGTCCAGCTTCACGCTGCCGGGAACCGGTTCGGTGGCGGTGAACTGGCTGGTAACGGGTCCGGCGTCCTGGTAGCCGAACTCCCCACCCAGGTGACAGGCCATGAGAGTTTTAGACGTCCAGGAAGCGGACGTCCTTGGCGTTGCGGGTGATGAACGACCGGCGCGACTCGACGTCCTCGCCCATCAGGACGCTGAACAGCTCGTCGGCGGTCGCGGCATCATCCAGCGTGACCTGCAGCAATACCCGGTTGGCCGGGTCCATGGTGGTCTCCCACAGCTCCTTGGCACTCATCTCGCCGAGCCCCTTGTAGCGCTGGATGGCGTCCTCTTTCGGCAGCTTGCGGCCTGCCGCAATGCCGGCCTCGATGAGCCCGTCGCGTTCCCGGTCGGAGTAGGCGTACTGCGGTTCCGTCCGCGGCCACTTGATCTTGTACAGCGGTGGTTGGGCGAGGAACACATGACCGTGCTCGACCAGCGGGCGCATGAACCGGAACAGCAACGTCAGCAGCAGGGTGCGGATGTGCTGACCGTCCACATCGGCGTCAGCCATCAGCACGATCTTGTGATAGCGCAGCCTGGCCAGATCGAACTCGTCGTGGATCCCGGTGCCCAGCGCGGTGATCAGCGACTGCACCTCGGTGTTTTTCAGCACCCGGTCCAGCCGTGCCTTCTCCACGTTGATGATCTTTCCGCGGATCGGCAGGATCGCCTGGTACAGCGAGTCGCGGCCGGACTTCGCCGAGCCACCCGCGGAATCACCCTCCACGATGAACAGCTCACTGCGCGACGGGTCGGTGGAACGGCAGTCGGACAGCTTGCCGGGCAGGCCGCCCAGATCACCAGCCGACTTGCGACGCACCAGCTCGCGGGCTCGCCGGGCCGCCATCCGGGCCTGCGAGGAGGAGATCGCCTTGTTGATGATCGTCTTGGCCTCGGTGGGGTTGCGCTCCAGCCAGTCGATCAGCCACTCGTTGCAGGTGCGCTGGACGAACGACTTGGCCTCGGTGTTACCCAGCTTGGTCTTGGTCTGGCCCTCGAACTGGGGCTCCTTGAGCTTGAGCGACACGATCGCGGCCAGACCCTCGCGCACGTCGTCCCCGGTGAGCGCGGAGTCCTTGTCCTTGAGCAGCTTCTTGTCCCGCGCGTAGCGGTTGACCACGCTGGTCAACGCGGAGCGAAAGCCCTCCTCGTGGGTACCACCCTCGTGGGTGTTGATCGTATTGGCGAAGGTGTAGACCGACTCGGTGTAGGTGGCGTTCCACTGCATCGCGACCTCGACCTGCATCCCGTCGCCGCCGGCCTCGAAGCCGATCACCTTGCGGTGGATGGGGTCCTTGGAGTTGTTGATGTGCTTGACGAAATCCTCCAGGCCGCCGGGGTACTGGAAGGTGCGCTCCTTGACCTGGGCAGTCTGACCCTCGGCGTCCTCGGTTTCGTTGCTGCCGTTGACGCGCTGGTCACGCAGCACGATGGTCAGGCCTTTGTTGAGGAAGGCCATCTCCTGAAGCCGGCGCGCCACCGTCTCGGCGTTGTAGGTGGTGGTCTCGAAGATCCGCGCGTCAGCCCAGAAGGTCAGCGTCGTACCGGTCTTGCGGGTCGGCTCGCCCTTGCGCAGCGGGTGGGCAGGCTTGGAGTCCTCGTAACGTTGCCGCCAGACGAACCCGTCGCGCTTGATCTCCACGTCCAGGGTGCTGGCCAGTGCGTTGACCACACTGACGCCGACCCCGTGCAGTCCGCCGGAGACGGCGTAGGACGCGCCGTCGAACTTGCCGCCGGAGTGCAGCGTGGTGAGCACGACCTCGACCGCCGGTCGGCGCTCCACCGGATGCATGTCCACCGGGATGCCGCGGCCATCATCGGACACCCGCACCCCGCCATCGGCGAGCAGCGTGACCTCGACTTTGGTTGCGTAACCCGCCATCGCCTCATCGACGGCGTTGTCCACCACCTCCCAGACCAGGTGGTGCAGGCCCCGCTCACCGGTGGATCCGATGTACATCCCGGGGCGCTTGCGGACGGCTTCAAGGCCTTCGAGGACGGTGATGGAAGACGCGCTGTAGTCGTTCTTCTTAGCGGCCACGGTCCTCGGTATCTCCTTGCCTGTTGTCAATGCCCGGTGATGCGCGGTTGTGCTGCGGAGCCCGCCACGGCAGGGCAGCAGGAGCGCTCGCCGGGTCGGCTGCGAACACCGGTCGGCCGGAACGACTGCGGTAGTGCCCGGGGGCCCACAGAACCGAGGTGTCCCTAATGATTCTACTGGTCCTCCCGGACAGAAGCGGGTCAGGGACGCCGCTCATCTCGTCACAGCGCGGTTGATTCATGTCGACGCAGGTCCGGACGGCCGAGAGGGGCCGCTGCGGCCGCTGCTGGGCTGTGAGTGGCTCTCCTTGCAACCGGCTAAGCACGGAGACGCGACACACCGGACGCCAGGGCGCGACACGCGGCGCACGGGGGCGCGACACGCGGGGTTAGCCGTAGGTGTCGCGGGGGCCGCGGCCGCGGACGTGGCGCGGGCCGTGCACCCAGTTCGGCGCTGCCGGGCCCTGTACCCGGATCCGGGTGACCACGCCTGGACCGGCGCCGGTGGTGATCCGGGCGATGAGTTGCCGCTGGAGCAGGCGCAACTGGGTGGCCCAGGCGGTGGAGCTGGCGCGGACCAGCAGTTCGCCGTCGTGGAGAGACACCGGCTCGGCGTGCTCGGCGACATCGGCACCCACCAGCTGCGCCCACCGTGCGAACACCACACCGGCCGAGACCTGGTCCTTCCAGCCGCGATCGGCGACCAGCCGGGAAGCCAGCGCGCCCAGCGGCTGCGGGTCCCGGTCATCCGGCCGGGGACCGGACCAGCCACGGCGCCGCCGGGGCGCCGCCCGCTGACCACTCGACGTGCGCCGGGCAGCACGCGCGGACTCCAGCGCGGCGCGGGCGAGGTCGGCACCTCGAGACGGTTCGGAGGGTGTCTGGGTTGGACTCGCTGCTGCCTCGAACATCGACTTGTCCACACTATCCACAGGTTTATCCCCAACCGGACGGGTCTCGTCAGGCACGGTGCACCTGCCCACCGTGCACGTCGAACCGCACACCCCGCAGTTGGGCGGGCACGTCGGCGGGCACCGCGGCGGTGATCAGGACCTGTTCAGCCGCCATGGCGACCTCGGCCAGCCGGGCCCGGCGCTGCGTATCCAGCTCGGCGAACACGTCATCGAGCAACAGCACCGGTTCCGCGCCGCTGGAACGCAGCAGCTGGTAGCTGGCCAACCGCAGGGCCAGCGCGAACGACCACGACTCGCCGTGGCTGGCGTAGCCCTTGGCCGGCAGCTGCCCCAGGCTCAGCTCCAGGTCGTCGCGATGTGGCCCGACCAGGCACACCCCGCGCTCCAACTCAGTGGAGCGCACCCGGGCCAGTTCGGCCAGCATCGCCACCTCCAGCGCCTCGACGTCAGCCTTTCCCGTCTCGTGCACCCCGGACCGCAACGCGGCACCCAGGCTGCTGCGGTACTCCAGACGGGCCGCAGCCGACTCCGGGGCCACCGCACAATAGGCCGCATCGACGTACGGGGCCAGCTCGACGACGAGATCCAGCCGGGCGCCCAGCAACTCCGCGCCGTGCCGGGCGAGATGGCCATCCCAGACGTCCAGAGTGCGCAGATCAGCGGCACCGCCGCCGGAACGGCGGGCCGCGCCCGCGGACTTGAGCAATGCCACGCGCTGGCGCAGCACCTTGTCGTAGTCGGCTTGGACTCCGCCCAGCCGGGGTGCCCGCAGCACCAGCAGATCGTCGAGGAACCGGCGACGCTGTGCCGGATCCCCACGGACCAGGGCCAGGTCCTCGGGGGCGAACAGGACGGTGCGCAGCACGCCGAGCACGTCTCGCAACCGCGGCACCGGCGAGCGGTTGATCCTGGCCCGGTTCGGCCGCCCCGGAGTGATCTCCAGCTCCACGGTGAGCTCCCGGCCGGCGTGGACCACCGCGGTGCGCACGATGGCCCGCGCAGCCCCGTGGCGTACCAGCGGCGCGTCGGTGGCCACCCGGTGCGAGCCCAGCGTCGACAGGTAGCCCAGCGCTTCGAGCAGGTTCGTCTTACCTTCCCCGTTCGCGCCGATCAGCACCGAGATCCCCGGTTCGAACGCGAGTTCGGCATGCTGCCAGGACCGGAAATCAGCGACCTGAAGCGTCCGGACGTACATCAGTCAGGAGTGGCAGCTTGCACGGCGTGGCCGCCGAACTGCTGGCGCAACGCCGCCACCGCGCGCATCGCCGGCGAGTCGGGCTGGCGGGAGGCGAACCGGGCGAACAGCGCCGCGGAGATCACCGGCGCGGGCACCGCGTGGTTGATGGCTTCCTCCACCGTCCAGCGGCCCTCGCCCGAGTCCTGTACCCAGCCGCGTAGCTGGGCCAGTTCGGGGTCCTGGTCCAGTGCCGCCACCAGCAGCTCCAGCAGCCAGGACCGGACCACCGTGCCGCGTTGCCACGCCTTGAGCACCGCGGGCACGTCGGTGACCACGTCGGCCGCCTCGAGCAACTCGAAGCCCTCCGCATAGGCCTGCATCAGGCCGTATTCCACGCCGTTGTGCACCATCTTGGCGAAGTGCCCGGCGCCGACGCCGCCGGCGTGCACGAAGCCCTCCTCCCGCGGACCCTCCGGGCGTAGCGCGTCGAATACCGGCATCAGCCGCTCGACGTGCTCAGCGGCGCCTCCGACCATCAACCCGTAGCCGTTACGGGCGCCCCAGATCCCGCCGGAGACCCCGCAGTCCAGGTACCCGATGCCGTGGCCGGCCAGCAGCCGCGCGTGCGCCTGGTCGTCGCTATAGCGCGAGTTCCCGCCGTCGACGATCAGGTCGCCGTCGGCGAGTAGTTCCGCTAGCTGCGTCACGGTGTCCCGGGTCGCTTGCCCGGCCGGCACCATGATCCACACGGTGCGGGGTGCCACCAGCCGATCGGCCAGCTTGGCCAATGACGTGACATCGCGCGTCGGCGAGGTGCGGGAGTAGCCGAAGACCTCGATACCGGTCGCGCGCAGCCGGTCGCGCATGTTGGCGCCCATCCGGCCCAATCCGACGAGACCAAGCTGCATGGCCCCACCGTAGCGGCGTGGGATGTATCCACTGCCCGAGCAGTGGGTGTTGCCTTTATATAGAGAGACATCAGTAGTAGTAGTAAGTGCTGTGGGCGGTGTGGATGCCTGCCATCTCGCCAGGTCTGGCGGTGCGGCGCGGTATGGATCGCAGCCGCGCGTAGTCCGTGGAGCGCACCGGCCGGCGGTGGACGGTGGCGGCGCGGTGGCTGCGGTGCACAGCGTTGCCCGCTTATCCACAGAGTTGTCCTCAGATGTGGGTGGATCGATTACCCAAAGTGTCCGGTGCTGGAGCCTGGCCGCACCGACGCCCTTTCCCTGGGGCTTATAGAGTCTGCTGACCGGGCTGGGTGCCGGCGCGGTGCGGCCGGCCAACCAAGAGAGTCGACGTGCAGATCGCCATCCTGCTTCATCCTCGGTTCACCGCGCTGGACGCAATCGGGCCAGACGAAGTGCTCCGGCAGCTGCGCCGCACGACGTCGTGGAACGCTCACGGCGCCGCTTCCGGACCATCCGCACCGGCTGATCACCGCGTGGGCGTCTGGGAGCGCTGATAAATCAGTCACTTCTGTCAGACCGGTCAGCCATGATGCTGACGTGACTGTGGAGCGGAGACGCTGGCTGGCACTGCTGGTGCTGTGCCTGGGTGACCTGATGATCGTGCTCGACAGCACGATCATCAACGTTGCCCTGCCGTCGATCCGCGCAGATCTCGGGTTCACCGAGACGTCCCTGGCCTGGGTGGTCAACGTCTACATGTTGGCCTTCGGTGGGTTCCTGCTACTGGGCGGCCGGATGGGCGACCTGTTCGGCCACCGTCGGCTGTTCCTGATCGGCCTGACGGTGTTCACCTGCGCATCGCTGGCTTGCGGCCTGGCCGGATCACCGGCGTCGCTGGTCGGGGCGCGGGCGGTGCAGGGCCTCGGTGGCGCAGTTGTGTCGGTGGTGGCCCTATCGCTGATCATGATGCTGTTCACCGAACCAGCCGAACGCGCCAAGGCGATGGGTGTTGTCGGTTTCGTCATCGCCGGCGGTGGCAGCATGGGTGTGCTCCTGGGCGGGGTGTTGACCGCCCTCGACTGGCACTGGATCTTCCTGGTCAACATCCCGATCGGGATCGCGGTCATCGTGCTGTGCGTGGTCCTGCTGCCCGCGAGTGCCGGTCACGACAGGGCTGGACGGCTCGACGTCGCCGGCTCCGTCACGGTCACAGCGGCCCTGCTGATCGCCGTCTACGCCATCATGGACGGCAACCAGGCGGGTTGGGGATCGGTCCGGACGATCGGGCTGCTCCTGGTCGCCGCCGCGCTGCTCGCGGTGTTCCTGCGCATCGAGGCCCGTGCCGACTCACCGCTGATGCCACTGGGACTGTTCCGTCTGCGCAGCGTCACTACCGCCAACATCGTCGGTGTGCTGTGGGCGGCTGCCATGTTCGGCTGGTTCTTCCTGTCCGCCCTGTACCTGCAGCTGGTCTTCGGCTTCGGCCCGCTCGGGGTTGGTCTCGCCTTCCTGCCCGGCAACCTGATCATGGGTGCATTCTCGCTCGGCCTGTCCGAACGGATCGTCGTGCGCTTTGGCATCAGGGCACCACTTGTCACCGGGATGCTTCTTGTCGCCGCGGGTCTGGTGCTCTTCGCGCGTGCGCCGGTGCACGGCAGCTACACCTTCGATGTGCTGCCGGGCATGATCCTGCTCGGGCTTGGCATGGGCGTGTCGCTCAACCCGGTGCTGCTCGCTGCGATGAGCGAGGTTCCGCCCAGCGAGGCTGGTCTGGCCTCGGGCGTGGCGAACACCTCATTCATGATGGGCGGAGCACTCGGGCTGGCCGTGCTCGCCAGCCTCGCCGATGCTCACACCAAGGGGCTAACGGTGGCCGGTGCCGGCCGGCTCGACGCCCTCACCGGCGGCTACCACGCTGCCTTCGTCGTCGCCGCGGGGTTCGCTGCCACGGCGGCCGCAGTGGCAGCCCTGCTGCTCCAGAGGCCCCGAAGCGCCCAGCCGCGCGTTGAGACCCCGGCCACGCTGAGTGCGCCCGCCACGGTCGACTGAGGGCTCGGCATCAAGCAGGTCAGTCTGTGCTCCTTGTCAGTCTGGGCATCCCGGCGCTGTGCCCAGACTGACTGACCGATAACCAGTAGCTTGCCGAACCGGGTTTGCCAGCACATGCGGGTTGTCCCCGACCCGACCCTGATGTCGGACCAGCAGAGCGGTTACGAGCGGGCGCGTTGCTTGATGCGGGAGGTGAGCTCCTGGACCTGGTCATAGGTGCGGCGGCGCTCAGCCATCTCCTTGCGGATCTTGCGATCCGCGTGCATCACGGTGGTGTGGTCGCGACCGCCGAAGGTCTGCCCGATCCGGGGCAATGACAGGTCGGTCAGCTCCCGGCACAGGTACATGGAGATCTGACGGGCTTGCGCGACGTGCTTGGTCTTGCCCGGCCCGCACAGGTCCTCCATGGTGACCCCGAAGAACTCCGCGGTCACCGCCATGATGTTGGGTGCGCCGATCTCATGGGCTTGGTCGTCGGGGATGAGGTCCCGGAGCACGATCTCGGCGAGCTGGTTGTCGACCGGTTGGCGGTTCAGTGAGGCGAAGGCGGTCACCCGGATCAGCGCTCCTTCCAGCTCGCGGATGTTGCGTTCGATCCGGGCGGCGATGAACTCCAGCACCTCATCCGGTGCGGCGAGCCGGTCACCGACGGCCTTCTTGCGCAGGATGGCGATCCGGGTCTCCAGCTCGGGCGGCTGGATATCGGTGATCAGCCCCCACTCGAACCGGGTGCGCAACCGGTCCTCCAGGGTGCCCAGTCCCTTGGGCGGGCGGTCGGAGGAGATCACGATCTGCTTGTTCGCGTTGTGCAGCGTGTTGAACGTGTGGAAGAACTCCTCCTGAGTACCTTCCTTGCCCTCCAGGAACTGGATGTCGTCCACCAGCAGCACGTCGACGTCGCGGTAGCGGCGCTGGAAGGCCACCTTCCGGTCGTCGCGCAGGGAGTTGATGAAGTCATTGGTGAACTCTTCGGTGGAGACGTAGCGCACCCGCATACCGGGGAACAGCCGCTGCGCGTAATGCCCGACGGCGTGCAGCAAGTGGGTCTTGCCCAGTCCCGACTCTCCCCAGACGAACAGCGGGTTGTACGCCCTCGCGGGTGCTTCCGACACTGCCACCGCGGCCGCGTGCGCGAATCGGTTCGATGCACCGATGACGAAGGTATCGAACGTGTACTTTTCGTTGAGCCTGGTCTGCGAGCTGGATGCGCGGCCCGACGCTGCAGGTGCCGCGGCAGCCGGCCCGACTGCGCCGGTTGCGCCGGTTGCGGTAGGCCAGACCTGGTTCACGGTGGCCAGCGCGGTCTCCTCGCCGGGCCGGCCGGGGCCCCTGATCGGCCCGGCCGCCGGTCCGGTCACCGGGGCGCCGCCCAGGGCGATGTCATCGGGCACTGCTGGGGACGGCTCGGTGAACTGTGACGGCAACTGCGGTGGCACGGGCAGCGGGTGGTCGACCTTGACTGCCAGCGAAACCTGCCGCCCCAAGTGCCGGGACAGGGCCTCACTGATCGGTTCACGCAGTGCGCGTTCGATGGCGTCCTTGGCGAAGTCACTGGGTGCGGCGAGCAGCGCGGTGCCATCGAGCAGGCCGATCGGGCGGGTGACGCGCATCCAGGCACGTTGCTGCGGTGAGAGTGTTCCGCTGGAAAGATCCCGAACGACCTCGTTCCATACCTGGCCGAGATCGGTTTGCCGGTCTGACACCCGCTGACTCCCCTTCGGCCGGTGATGGACTGCAGGAGCATCGTTCGTCCACAAGATTGTCCACAGCTGTGGATGACGGTGACTTCCGCGTTCCCCGGGTCCCCGACATGCCAGCTTGCCCACCAGCTGCCTGCTTGACTGCTAGCCGAGTCAGGCGCCGCAGGTGAGCAAACCTGGGGTACTGCCACAAGAACCCCGTGTAAGCAAGCACCACCGATGTAACGGCGTGTCGCCCGGACAGTAACGCCAGAAGCTGGTTTTGACGGCGTGGCTACCGGCCGCTTAGGCTCTGCTCGTCTCCCGCCTAGCGGCGGGCATTCTTGCGCGCCCTCGCCCATGGCAGACACGGTCCGCTCACCGGGTGAGATCCGTTGCAGCGGTGCCGCCCGTACCGGCAGGGGACGACCCGAACTACTGCGCAGTCCCGAGGGCTGCGACCCCGCAATGAGAACCGAGCACCGGGAGAACGACAGCTGTGAGTAAGGGCAAGCGCACGTTCCAGCCGAACAATCGTCGCCGCGCGAGGACCCACGGGTTCCGGTTGCGGATGCGCACCCGCGCCGGTCGGGCCATCATCGCGGCCCGGCGGCGCAAGGGCCGTACCGAATTGTCGGCCTGAGCGTAGCTGTTCGGAAAACCGTCACGTTGCTTCCCGCGGTCGCCCGTCTGACCCGTCGCGAGGACTTCGCGACGGCGGTGCAGCGGGGCCGCCGGGTGGGGCGTGGCGGTCTCGTTGTGCACATGGCCCAAGCCGACGCGGTCGATGGACCTGCGCTGGGGGTCACGAAAGTAGGGTTCGTGGTGGGCCGCGGGGTAGGCGGCTCGGTGGTGCGGCACCGGGTGCAGCGCCGGCTTCGGCATCTCATGCGGTCACGGTTGGCGGCCCTGCCGGCGGGTGTGCTCGTGGTGGTGCGCGCGCTGCCGGCGTCGGCTGGTGCGACTAGTGCCACATTGGGTGACGACCTCGACGTGGCGCTGCAGCGTTTGATCGGAATGGGCTCGACGCGATGACGGTTCACTCTCCTCGCTCCCCCGAGCCTCCTGAGCCACTGCGGGCCCGTTCAACCGGTCCGGTGGTGTGGACGTTGGTGCACCTCGTGCGGTTCTATCGTCGGTGGATTTCCCCTGTGCTGCCGCCTAGCTGCCGGTTTTACCCAAGCTGTAGTGCTTACGCGATCGAGGCGTTGACCGTCCACGGGGTGCTGCACGGATCATGGTTGACCGTGAGGCGGCTATTGCGCTGCGGACCCTGGCACCCTGGAGGGGTGGACCCGGTGCCTCCCGCGAGCTCTTCCGCAACCCAGGCCGAGAGTGAGTTGTTGTGCTGAACTTCATCTACTACCCGGTGTCGGCCATCTTGTGGTTCTGGCACAAGGCGTTCGGCTACGTCTTGGGTCCGGGTAACGGTTTTACGTGGGCGCTGGCGGTGGTGTTCCTGGTGTTCACCCTGCGCGCGTTCCTGTTCAAGCCGTTCGTCAGCCAGGTCCGCTCGATGCGCAAGATGCAAGAGTTCGCGCCCGAGATCCAGAAGCTGAAGAAGAAGTACGGCAACGACAAGCAGAAGATGGCTGCAGAGATGCAGAAGCTGCAGTCTGAGCACGGGGTCAACCCACTGGGCGGCTGCCTGCCGGTGCTGGTGCAGATCCCGGTGTTCATCGGCTTGTTCCACGTGCTGCGGTCGTTCAACCGGCCCTTCCTGTCCGCCGAAGCGAACCGCCAGATCGGCAACTACTTGTTCAGCGCGGCCGACGTGCGGTCTTTCCTCGACGCGCACCTGTTCGGCGTGCCGTTGTCGGCGTTCATCACCGAGCCGGCCGAGTTACTGTCCCGGTACGGGGACATCTCCCGGTGGCAGATCGCCGCGGTGGCAATCCCGCTGACCATCGTGGCCGGTATCCTGACCCATCTCACCGCGAAGCACTCGGTGGCGCGGCAGAACCCCGCTCAGGTCGCCGCCAACCCGCAGGCCGCGATGATGAACAAGCTGATGGTGTACCTGTTCCCGCTGGGCGTGGTGGCCGGTGGCCCGTTCTTCCCGTTGGCGATCCTGTTGTACTGGTTGTCCAACAACTTGTGGACGCTGGCTCAGCAACGGCTGGTATACCAGCGGATCGATGCCGAGGATGCCGAGAAGAAAGAGGCCACGATCGCCGCGCGGCAGTCGTTGGCGCCCCGGCCGGGGCAGAAGCCGAGCCGACCAAGGAAGGACGGCACTTCCGGCCCCGCTAATCTGACTGACAGTGATGTATCGGACAGCGGGACGGGACCTGACGGAGCAGCGAGCGCAGTGGGTTCCCCGAGATCTGGGTCGAATGATGCCGGCGATAAACCGAGTGCCGGCTCCACCGACGATGGTTCGATTGTCGGTGCCACCGACGGTGGCTCGATTGTCGGTGCCACCGACGGTGGTTCGATTGTCGGTGCCACCGACGGTGGCTCGGCGCCTTCGACCAATGGCCATGGCTCGGCTCATACGGACGGCTCGGCGCCGCCTGGCATGATCCAGCAGCGACCACGACCACGACCGCGGAAGAAGACGAACCGGAAGCGTCGCTGAGGGTGCGATCGCCGGGAGAGGAGACAGTGGTGGCGGAAACGCTGGCGACTGATGCAGCGGTGACCGAGGTGGAGTCGTCGACCGAGGCTGGGAACGCAGCCGATGTCGCGGACTCGTCGGGCACAGCGGCGGTGGCGAGCGAGGATCTTCTCGTTCAAGAGGGCGACGTAGCGGGCGACTACCTCGAACGGCTGCTCGACCTCGTGGACTACGACGGCGACATCGATCTCGACGTCGAGGCGGGCCGCGCCATGGTGAGCATCGACGGCGGAGACGACCTGACCAAGCTGGTGGGTCCACGAGGCGTGGTTCTCGAGGCGCTACAGGAACTCACCAGGCTGGCGGTGCAGCAACAGACCGGTGCTCGCAGCCGGCTGATGCTCGACATCGCGCAGTGGCGGGCTTCCCGGCGAAGTGATCTCGGCGAGCTAGGACGGACCACGGCGCAACGGGTACTCGAGGTCGGCGAAGCGATCCGGCTGCAGCCGATGACCCCCTTCGAGCGCAAGATCGTGCATGACGCGGTGGCCGCAGTGGATGGTGTCAGCAGCGAGAGCGAGGGGGAAGAGCCGCAACGCCGCGTCGCGGTGTTCCCCTCCAGGTGAGTTTCGAGCTGCTCGGTTTCACGTGAAACATCCGGCTGTGGCGGCGCAGGCGGTATTCGGCGATCGGTTCGATCTCGCCGCGCGGTACGCAGAGATGTTGGCCGGCCCCGGGATCGACAGAGGGGTGATCGGGCCGCGCGAAGCGGACCGGTTATGGGACCGCCACCTCCTCAATTCCGCGGTAGTCGAGGAACTCGTGCCTGACGGCTGCCGGGTGCTCGACGTCGGCTCCGGTGCGGGCCTGCCGGGCATACCACTGGCGATCGCCCGCCCGGACCTGACGGTGGTGCTGCTGGAAGCGATGGTTCGGCGGGTCGCCTGGCTGCGTGACGTGATCGGCGAGCTCGGCCTCCCCGTTTCTGTACACCGGGGTCGTGCTGAAGATTCCTCAGTGCGTGACGAGCTCGGCGACTATGACGTCGTGACAGCCCGCGCGGTGGCGCCGCTGGGACGGTTGGCGGGCTGGGCTCTGCCGTTGGTGGCGCCGACCGGCCGACTACTTGCTGTCAAGGGCGCCAGCGCGGAGGAGGAAGTCGCCCGGGACATCGGGGCCGTGCGCGCTGCCGGAGGGGCGGCGGTAGAGATCGTGCAGTGCGGTGCCACCATTGTGCACCCGCCGCCGACCGTCATCGTGGTGACGCGGCAGGCTCAGCGTGTCACGCGTCCCGCCAAGGGACGAAAGAGGAAGGATTGGTGAGCGTGAGCCCCACGAGGTGGTCCGATAATGCGTCGCCGCTGGACAACGTGGCCCAATCCAACGTGACACAGCACAACGGGACCCAGCACAACGTGATCCAGCACCACGGGACCCAGGGCAGTTCGCCCTCTGACCCGCCCCACGCTCCGGTCGCGTCCCGGCTCACTGTTTCACGTGAAACGACGCCGCGGCATGCCCGCGTCCGCGCTCCACAGCTGACCCCCTCGACTGGGATTTACCAGGTAGGCAGCCCCCCTGGTGCCGCCAGGGCGGATGTCACGTCTGACGGCTCCGGGGTGTCGTCTCAACCAGCGCGCGGCGACTCCGGGTGGACTCCGATCGCGGAGGAGGCGGAGCGAGCGACCCGGGTCAAGCACCCCAGTGACCCGTTACCGCGGCCTGCTCGGCGCCGGGTGCTTGCGGTGGCCAACCAGAAAGGTGGCGTCGGCAAGACCACGAGCACGGTCAACCTCGCTGCCGGGCTGGCGTTGCAGGGGCTGCGCACCCTCGTCGTCGACCTGGATCCGCAAGGCAACGCGTCGACCGCATTGGGAGTCGAGCACCGCTCCGGTACCCGGTCGGTCTATGAGGTGCTGCTCGGCGAGTGCGCAATCACCGACGTGGTTGCGGTCAGCCCGCAGTCGTCGAACTTGCTGTGCATCCCCGCCACCATCGACCTGGCCGGCTCTGAGATCGAGTTGGTGTCGATGGTGGCTCGAGAGTCCCGGCTGCGCAGAGCACTGTCCAGCGCCGCCCTCGATGCGCTGGGCGTCGACTACGTCTTCATCGACTGCCCGCCCTCCTTGGGCCTGCTCACGGTGAACGCGCTGGTCGCTGCGCCTGAGGTGCTGATCCCTATCCAGTGCGAGTACTACGCGTTGGAAGGGCTCGGACAGCTGCTGCGAAACATCGAGTTGGTGCAGGCCCATCTCAATCCCGCACTGTCGGTGTCCACGATCCTGCTGACCATGTACGACGGACGGACCAAGCTGGCCGACCAGGTCACCGCCGAGGTTCGCAACCACTTCGGTGACCAGGTGCTGCGTACCGTGATCCCGCGCAGCGTCAAAGTGTCGGAGGCACCGGGATTCGGGCAGACCGTACTCGTTTACGATCCCGGCTCGCGCGGGGCGCTGAGCTATGTGGACGCCGCACGGGAGATCGCGCTCGATCATCGCTACCTGAAATCGGGCCGTCTGGATCCCGCTCGCGGGTACCCGGCAGATGGCCATTCCGACGGCCGTGAGGTGGCACGCTGATGTCCACCGGCAGCGCGTTGTCGCAGAGCTCGGCCATCCAGCGCAAGGGCGGGCTCGGGCGTGGTCTGGCCGCCTTGATTCCCACCGCACCGGTAGAGACCGGAATGAGCGATTCAGCCCGGCTGACAGGTGCCCCAGCCGATCGGATCGCCGGAGCGGTCTATCAAGAGGTGCCTATCGCGGCCATCGTGCCCAACCCCCGGCAACCACGCCAGGTGTTCGACGACGAAACCCTCGCGGAGCTCGCGCCCTCGATCAGGGAATTCGGGCTGCTGCAGCCGATCGTGGTCCGGCCGTTAGACGGTGGTCTGTACGAGCTGGTCATGGGCGAGCGGCGGTGGCGTGCGGCGCAGCAGGCTGACCTGGACTGCATTCCGGCGATCGTGCGCAGCACCGCGGATGAAGCGATGCTGCGTGATGCGTTGCTCGAGAACATCCATCGGGTCCAGCTCAACCCGCTGGAAGAGGCGGCCGCCTACCAGCAGCTGCTGGATGACTTCGGGGTGACGCACGAGCAGCTGGCGTCTCGTATCGGGCGCAGCCGCCCGGTCATCACCAACACCATCAGGCTGCTCAAGCTGCCGGTCGCGGTGCAGCGCCGGGTTGCGGTCGGAGTGCTATCCGCTGGGCATGCCCGCGCACTGCTCAGTCTCGACCAGCCGATCGCCCAGGAAGAGCTCGCGGCGCGGATCGTCGCCGAAGGTCTCTCGGTGCGCGCCACCGAGGAAGCGGTCACGCTCAGCCGTTCTGAGCCCGTGAAGGCCCCGGCCAAATCGGCGGCGTCACGCCTGATGCGGGCGCCAGGCCTGCAACATCTCGCGGAAAGCCTGTCCGACACCTTCGATACCCGAGTGAAGGTTGAACTGGGCCGCCGCAAAGGCCGTATCATCGTCGAGTTCGGCTCCCTAGAAGACCTCGAACGCATCACCGACCTCATGATCACCCGACATGGAGACATATCGGGGTCAGGAGATGGCCGGTAACCCCGATATGTCTCCATGTCGGGCTGCGGAGGGGTGGGTTAGGCGCGGGAGAGGGCGCGCTCGATGAGGGTGGCGTAGACGCTGCCTAGATGTGCACCGGTGGATTCGATCGCCATCGGCAGCAGGGACGTCTCGGTGAGGCCGGGGGCGACGTTGACTTCCAGGAACTGGGCCACCCCGTCGGGGGTGACCACCGCGTCGGTGCGGGACACGTCGCGCAGCCCGAGCAGCCGATGTGCGTTCACGGCGAGGTCGGCGACCGCGGCCGTCGCGGCGTCGTCGAGCCGGGCCGGTGCGTGGAAGGTAGCCAGGCCGGCGGTGTAGCGGGCCGCGTAGTCATACAAACCCGACGTGGCCTCGATCTCCACAGCCGGCAACGCACGCGGCCGGCCGTCCAGGTCTTCCAGTACCGTGACCGCGACCTCGACCCCTTCGACGAAACGTTCGGCCAGCACGGTGTCGCCGTAGGCCAGGCAACCCACGATGGCCCCCGGTACCTCGGACATCTCGCGTACCACGTGGACGCCGAGCGCGGAGCCACCCTGCGGTGGCTTGAAGATCAGCGGCAGTCCGAGCCGGTCGACCAGTGCGTCGAGCACATCCTGCGGTCCGAGATCGCGGAACGTGGCATGCGGCAGCGCGATCCAATCCGGGGTGCTCAGGCCGGCCCGGGCCAGTTCGTCCTTGGCGGTCGGCTTATCCCAGGCCCGGCGGCAGGCCCGCGGATCGGCACCCACGTAGGGGAACCGCAACATCTCCAGCACTGACTGCACGGCACCGTTCTCGCCGGCTCCACCATGCAGCGCCACCACCACGGCGTCCGGCCGGCTGCGGGTCAGCCGGCCGATCAAGGTGGCGTCGACATCCCACTCCTCCACGTGCAGACCGCAGTCCCGCAACGCACTGGACAGCCTGCGCCCCGAGCGCAGCGACACGTCCCGCTCGTGCGACAGCCCACCAGCCAACACCGCCACCGTACGATCACTCACCGCCCGCTCCTTTCCCCCCGATCCCCCCGATATGTCTCCATGTCGGGCCTAGGCGGTGTCCGGGGACGTGGATTGCGGACCGAACACCGTGCGTGGACGCACGCTACCGAACGTGCGCTGCAGGTCGAGCTCACCCTCCAGCACGGCGGCCAGCCGGTGCACGCCCTCCACGATCCGTTCCGAGGTCGGGTAGCAGAATGACAGCCGCATCTGCCGGCTGCCCAGCCCGTCGGCGTAGAACGCTGTGCCGGGCACGTAGGCGACCCGCTGGGTCACTGCCCGAGGCAGCATCGCCTTGGTGTCCAGTCCTTCCGGCACGGTGAGCCAGACGTAGAAACCACCGGTCGGGCGGGTCCAGGTGCATCCAGGAGGAAGATAGTGGTCCAGCGCGGCCAGCATGGCATCGCGGCGCTCGCGGTAGACCTCCCGATAGATTTTGACCTGGCCTTTCCAGTCATGCTGGGCCAGATAACGCGACACCACGAACTGGGTGAACGCCGGTGGGCACAACGTGGCCGACTCCGCGGCCAGCACCAGCTTCTCGCGCACCGCGTGCGGGGCGAGTGCCCAGCCGACCCGAAGCCCGGGCGCGAAGGTCTTGGAGAACGAACCCAGGTACACCACATTGTCCGGGTCCGTGGCCCGCATCGCCGGATAGATCTGACCATCAAACCCCAGCAGGCCATAGGGGTTGTCCTCGATGACCAGCACCCGGTGCTCGGCACACAGCTGCAATACCTCGGCACGTCGCTGCACGGCCAGCGTGATCCCCGCTGGGTTGTGGAAATTTGGGATGGTGTAGAGGAATTTCGGCGTTCGGCCCCGGGCACGCAGGGCGCGCAGCGCCGTGTCCAGCTCGGCGGGCACCAGCCCGTCGTCGTCCATCGCCACCTGCACGACCTGTGCCTGGTAGGAGGCGAACGTGGTCAGCGCGCCGACATAGGACGGCGCCTCGGCGAGCACCACGTCCCCCGGATCGCAGAAAATCCGGGTCACCATGTCCAGCGCCATCTGCGAACCGACGGTGACCGTGACGTCGTCGGCATGGGCCCGGATCCCCTCCAGCGCCATGACCTCGCAGATCTGCCCGCGAAGCTCCGCGGTGCCCTGCGCCGAGCCGTACTGCAGCGCCACCATCCCGTCAGCGGTGATCATCTGGGCGAGCTCGTCGGCTAGCGAGTCCAGCGGCAATGCGGGCAGGTAGGGCATGCCGCCGGCCAGTGAGACCACCTCAGGGCGGCTGGCGACGGCGAACAGCGCGCGGATCTCGGATGCGGTCATCGCCGCGGTGCGCTGCGCGTAACGGCGCAGATGTGGGTCGAGATCGCGCTGGGTCGGTGGTCGGTGGCTCGGCAGGTTGTCGTGACCTTCAGTGTTCATCCGGCGCCTTCGGTGCGGTGACGGTCCCCTGGCAGTGTAGAGCCGCGGCTGAGAACGCCCTGATGACTTCACTGATCGATGGTCATCGGCATATGCTGCGCCAGGCGTTTCTCGCGCCCGGAGATTGTCAGCGCCCCTTGTCAGGGAGGCCCTTTGTCACGTCGAGTGGTCGGCGTCACCCTGGACAACCTCGATCTGCTGCCCAAGAAGTGCCGGCGTTGCGTGTTCTGGGAGCTCGCGCCGCATATCCGGGAGCAGGCCGAAGAGTTCGGGCAGACCGAACTGGAAAAGGAATCGTGGGTGTCCAGCGTGCTGCTGGAATGGGGCTCCTGCGGGCGGATCGTGATGTCCGGGGATGTCCCGGCTGGTTACGCGCTCTACGCTCCCCCGGCAGCGGTGCCGCGGGCTTCAGCGTTTCCCACCTCGCCGGTCAGCGCCGATGCCGTGCTGCTCACCGCGTTGAAGGTGCTGCCGGAGTTCAGCGGCGGTGGTCTGGGCCGGATGCTGGTGCAATCGGTCGCCAAGGATCTCACCCGCCGCGGCGTGAAGGCCATCGAGGCCTTCGGCGACGCCAAGCCCACTCACGACTCCACTTGCGTGGTTCCCGCTGAGTTCCTGCAGCAGGTCGGGTTCAAGACGGTGCACGCGCATCCGCGCTGGCCCAGGCTGCGCCTGGAATTGCGTACCGCGCTGACCTGGAAAGAAGACGTCGAAGCCGCGCTGGAACGCCTGCTGGGCTCAGTCACCATCCACACCTCCGAACCCATCCTGCGGCCCGCCTGACGAGCTACCGAACCGCTGAATGCGGTCAGCCGGTGCCTCGTCGGCGTGCCCGGGGCGCGGCGGTGTTCTCCGGGCGCTCACCGCGCGAAAGACGACCCCGGTGGCCTCGACGAGCTACCGGGGGTGACCGCCCGGATTGATCAGTCGAACCTGCCGCCGTGGACGTCTGCGGTGAAGGCGGTCCACTCAGCCGCGGTGAAGATCAGTACTGCGCCGGTGGGATTCTTGGAGTCCCGGACGGCGCGGTGGCCGTTGTCGAGATCGGCGACCTCCACGCAGCTCGCTTGGCCGTTGCTGCGGGTGCTCTTGCGCCAGGCGGCGCCGGACAGGTCAGTTGTGCTCACTTTCCTAGCTCCCTTGTCACTTGGGTGATCAGCTCCTGAGAGGCGCGCTCGTCGAGAGAGGACTCCCAGATGTTGGTGAACGCGGTCTGGTAGCGGGCGACTTCGTGGGGTTTGTCCAAGTACAGCGCTCCGGTGAAGCTTTCGACGTAGACGGTGGGCGGCTCGGTGTCCTGGCCGTTGCCGTTGAGCGGGAACCGCAGCAGCTCGAAAGTCCCGGACATGATCCCGTGATGCAGCCCGGCCCCGAAGGGCACCACCCGCAGCGACACGGTAGGCAGCTCGCTCACTTCGCTCAATCGCTTCAGCTGATCGCGCGCGGCCTGCTCGCCGCCCACCGGGCGGTGCAGGATGGCCTCGTTGAGGACCACGTCGAATGCCGGGGGATGCGTCACCCTGGTCAGCAGGGCTTGGCGAGCGAGACGGACATGCACCCGGCGCTCGATCTCGGTGTCGTCCACGCCCGGGTTGTCCGCCCTGATCACCGCGCGGGCGTAGTCCTCGGTCTGGAACAGCCCGGGCACCAACTCGGACTCGTACCAGCTGAAGTGGGACGCGGCCTCCTCCAGACCGATGTAGACATCGAAGTACTCCGGGATGGCGTCGCCGTAGGAGTGCCACCAGCCGCGGGCCTTGGTCTCCTTGGCCAGGCCCATCAGCGCCCCGGTGATGTCCTGCGGGGCGCCGTAGACCTTGCACATCGCCTCCACGTCGAGGCTGCGCAGCGAGGTCTGGCCGGTCTCGATGCGCCAGATCTTGGCCTCGGACCACTCCAGCTGCGCTGCCGCCGTGCGCACGGTGAGCCGCGACTTGTTGCGCAGGTCGCGCAGATACCGGCCGAGTTGCCGGCGGGGCACGGTAGAGCCCGTCGTCGTGAGGGCCTCGGTCATCGTCCACCTCTCTCACCGTGGGGGGATCATACACCCGAAATGAAAGCATTCGCGGGCTCGTTTCATAATGAGTTAACCACATCGAGTAGTCGGATTGAAGTAATCATTTGAAAGCTTGCATTCAGGTGTGTCGCAGTGCTTGACTCCGCCCAGCCCTGAACGTGCATTCACCACCGCGCGAGGGGTCATGGCTGGACCGGCGATGCCCCGACGCCGAGTCGCCGGTCCGGCCATTCCCTAGCGAGCGACAAGGACACCGCGATGAGTGCACCGCAGCCGGCACCTCGATCACGCCACCGAGATCGGGACGCAGGCACGCGCTATGACCCCGGTCCCGACGGCTGTGCTCCGCCCCGCACCCGGCCGGGGGCCGTCGCTTTCCCCGGGAAATCCAGCGAGAGAGCCCCAGCGGACTGGTCAGATCGGCTGGCCGGCGACGGGATCGTCGCTATCGCGCTACGGCGCGTCAGTGGTGGCGGCATGGCGAAGATGGGTGATCACTGGTTCGACGGTGGACGTCGAGTGCCCGGCTATGTCGCCGACGCGCTCACGGTGTTGTGTGCCGGCAGGATGGTAATGCTGGCCGAGCTGGACGTGTGGGGCATGCAGCGGGCGACGTTGACCGACACCGGCACCGCCCGTTATCGGCAGCTGGATAGGCAACGGCACCCGGCTCGGCGGTTGCCGGTGTCCTTGCCAGCTGATCGACCGCAGGCCCGAAACATGGTCCAATCGGTCTGGGACACGCTTGCTGAGCTCGAAATATGCGGTCAGCATCCGGGTGCTATCGCCGCGCTGCGCCGAGTTCTCGCGGACCATCAGCCGACCCCAGCGGGTCGATGCCGCGCCTGCCGTCGCTGGAGAAGGCGCCGCCGTCGCTTTCCCTGCCTGGTCTGGCACCAGATCCACACCGAGTTGCGCTAGCCAAATTCTGGGTTTGTGGTCAAAGGGCGGGTTGGGCTACCTCGCTACGGAGGAGGTCGGCGAAGGTGAAGGTACCGGTGGGCTGATCGTTTTCGCCCAGGAGATAGAGGCGCTTGACGGCGACCAGGATTCCCTCGGCGATCACGTCGCGACACGCCGGATCCAGTAGTTTGCGACGGTCTTCGGGGTTGGTCAGGTAACCCAGTTCGATGCGGACCGCGGGCATTCGGGTCAGCCGCAGCAGCTCCCAGGTCTTGGGATGGGCGCGGCAGTCGAGCATTCCGGTGCGGGCGGTCAGTTCCCGTTGCAGGAATTGGGCCAGCGCCTCCCCCACGGTGGAGGTCACGCCGTTGCCAGTGCCGAAATGGAACGTCGCCACGCCGTGGGCCAGTGCGGTGGGGTGGCTGTCGGTGTGCAGGGACAGCACCAGATCGGCGCCCGCGTTGTTGGCGAAGGCGGCGCGCTGGGCCTCGGTGGGGCAGGCGTCGACACGCCGGGAGAGCATGGTTTCCATCCCGGTGGCACCCATTCGGCCCGTCAGCCGCTGGGCCAGGTCCCACATCAGGTCGGCCTCGGTCGCGCCGTCCACCACGATGCCGCGGTTCGTATCGCCGAGGCAGGGATCGATCACGATCCGCTTGCCGCGCAGCGCCGGACCTGCCCGGCGCAGCAGTTCCTGCTCGCGGAGCAGGACTGGCCGACCACCACGAACTTTGGGCTGTAACTGCCGCAGGGCGCGCACGGTGGCAGGTCCGCAGATTCCGTCCACCCGCAGGCCGTAGTCGCGCTGGAAGCTACGCAACGCGATCTCGGTCTGCACGCCGAAGATGCCATCTGCGCGGTAGGCGTCGTAGCCGAGCTCCAGCAGGCGTTCCTGCAGTGTGCACACGTCGTCGCCACGCATCGGGCAAAACAGTACGTAACTGAGCGTCCGGCAGCCGAGTTCCAGGCGTGCGTCACACAGCGCCTGGTGGGTGGCCAACCCCACGATGCCATCGGTGATCAGGCCGCGGCGCTGCTGGAAGGCCCGCACCGCGTGTTCGAGGGCGAGATCGAATCCGTCACTAGCCCGCTCCGAATCCGATGGCGGCGGGAGCAAACCCTCCGAAATCAGCATCGCCCTGAGCTGCGCCACCGCCGGTCCGGTGTCGCCGCGGCGCAGAAGCTGCATTCACCCTCACTTCTGATCGACTGATCAACTGATCGACGCCGGGACTGGAGAGGATAGCGATCGAGTGTGGCCCGTCCGCCGTGCAAGACGCGTCCTCAGGGTAATCGGTTGCCTGCAGCGCGTGAAGCGGGCCGCAGCGTGCGAGGGAGCTGCTGGTCAGCCCAAGTACTCCGCCAGATCTTGCAGCAGGGCGGCCTTGGGCTTGGCGCCGACGATCTGCTTGACCGGCTTGCCCCCCGAGAACACGATCATGGTGGGAATGGACATGATCCGGTAGTTGCGGGGCGTGCTCGGGTTGGCGTCGATGTCCATCTTCGCGACGATGATCTCACCGTGCTCCGAGGCGATCTCTTCGAGCACCGGTGCCACCATCTTGCACGGGCCGCACCAGGATGCCCAGAAGTCCACCAGCACCGGCTTGTCGCTGCCGAGCACCTCGTCGGCGAACGACTTGTCGGTCACGGTCACGGTCGACTTATCTGCCATGTCATCTCCTGAGTGCGGGATCCTTAAGTGGATATCAAGACTTGGTGCCGTACCCGCCGCCGACGAACTCAGCGGCAACTTGTGCGCGCACATCGACGGCGTGCTCGGCAAGCCAGCGCTCTGCGTCGATCGCGGCCGAGCAACCGGTGCCGGCGGCGGTGACAGCCTGCCGGTATGTCCGGTCGACCAGGTCGCCGCTGGCGAACACCCCGTCCACGGTGGTTTCCGTGGTCGGCGCTTTCACCAGCACATAACCGTCCGCGTCGGTATCGACTTGCCCGCGGACCAGGTCACTGCGCGGGTCGTGCCCGATCGCCACGAACATCCCGGTGACGTCGAGGGTTGAGCCGTCGGACAGCGCCAGGCCGTTCACGCCGCCGTCACCGAGCACTTCTTTGACCGTCACTCCGGTGCGCCAGTCGATCTTGTCGTTGTTCCGGGCCCGCTCGAGCATGATCTTGGAGGCGCGGAACTCGTCGCGCCGATGCACCACGGTCACCGATCGTGCGAACTTGGTCAGGAAGGTGGCCTCTTCCATCGCCGAGTCACCGCCACCGATGACAGCGATGTCCTGGTCACGGAAGAAGAAGCCGTCGCAGGTGGCGCACGAGCTGACGCCGCGGCCGAGCAACTCCTGCTCGCCGGGCACATTGAGGTAGCGCGGCTGCGCGCCCATCGCGAGGATCACCGACCGGGCCAGGTAGGTCGTGTCATCGACCATCACCCGCTTGATGTCACCGACCAGCTCGACCGACGTCACGTCTTTGGATTGCAGTTGCGCACCGAAGCGTTCGGCTTGCGCGCGGAACTGCTCCATCAGGTCCGGACCCATGATGCCGTCGCGGAAACCGGGGTAGTTCTCCACGTCGGTCGTGGTCATCAGGGCACCGCCGTACTGGCTACCCTCGAAGACGAGCGGCTCCAGCTGTGCACGCGCGGTGTAGATCGCGGCCGTGTACCCGGCCGGGCCCGAGCCGATGATGATGACGTCCCGGATCTGCTTACTCACGTTGGCCACAACACGATCCTACGGATCGATGTTCCCGCCGCAGTGTGGCGCTCTCCAAGAGCAGCCAACCCGGACTGTGGGTGCTGTCAACCGCTGCCAACCTCGAGTCTTGCCAGGTGGGGAGACGGTGGTCTGATCGCCGGCTCGGTGGCCGGTCGTGGCAGCCTGCTGGGTGTGGCTGTCCGGCGGGTGCGGGAGTGCGACGTTGACGCGGTGGTCGCGCTGGTGCACGATCTCGCGGCCTTTGAACGGGCCGGCGAGCAGTGCCGGTTGACCGCTACCCAGCTGCGCGCGGCGCTGTTCGGCGCCCACCCCGCGCTGTTCGGACACGTTGCCGAGGTGGGCGGCGAGGTTGCCGGGGTGGCGCTGTGGTTGCTGAGCTTCTCCACCTGGGACGGGATGCACGGGATCTACCTGGAAGATCTGTTCGTGCGGGCCGAGCACCGGGGTGTGGGGCTGGGCCGGCAACTGCTCGCCGCGCTCGCGGCGGAGTGCCTGCGCCGCGGCTATTCCCGGTTGCAGTGGTCGGTGCTCGACTGGAACGAACCGGCTATCGGCTTCTACCGCCGTCTTGGCGCGGTACCGATGGATGAATGGACCGTGTTTCGAGTCGACGGTCCTGCGCTCAGCGCATTAGCGGGCTGCGCGGTACGTGGACAGGAGTGGACAGGATGAGCCACGCATCCAGCGGCGGGGTTGGTAGCCGTTTGAGACGCCGAGAGGGCGGGTTGGGTGGCCTTGAAGAGCCCCCAACCTCAGGTGGCGCGCTGCTGAATCTGCAAGTCGCTGAGCTGGGACTGGTGGTGGCCTTCCCCGCCACTGAGTCCGGTGATCCACACCAGCAGGTAGCGAGCCGGTGAACCGGCGCGCAGCGGAATCTGGTTGCTGCCCGATTTGAGCGTGGCGGTACCGACCAGAGTGGTCTGGTCCAGCCGTGCGTTCGGAGACATCGCGGTGCGGATTTCCAGCATGGTGCCCGCGCTGGGTGACACCACGGTCACCGAAGCGGCCGAGACGGGCGTTTCGAAGCTCAGCATCACGCCGAGCCCCTTTTTGTAGATGGGGAACTGCTGGAAGTACGAGTCGGTGGACCAGCCCGTTCTCGGATTGCCGTCCACCAACTTTGCGACGTCTTTCTGGTGATCCGGGGAACCCAACCCGGACGGGTCATACACCGATAACGACCGGACCCGAACCGGGGCGAGCAACGCCGGCGGCGCGGGCGCCGGCCGGGCGGGCGCGGTGCCGGCGACCACCAACGGTGCTCCCCCGGTGTCGGTGAACACCGACACGACCTGCATCCCGGCGTAACCGATGATCATTAGGGTGGCGGCCCCCAGCACCGTCATCGACACCCCGAACTTGATCCGGCGCAGCCGCCGGGCCCGTTGCGGGTCGATCGGCTGGGCGCCGGACCGCAGGTCATCAGCGCTGGCGGCGTGAAATTCGAGCACCTGACGCACCGCAGCGCCGGTGTGCACGCCGCCGGTACCCGGACCGGCGATGCTGCGCAGCGCCAGCGTGGACAGCTCCACCGGTACCACGGGCCGCAGTGTGGTCGGACTGATCGGACCGCCCTGCGGACCGAGCGGGGCGGGTGGCAGGCCCGGTGGCCCGTCGAGTAACGGCCAGCACCCGGTGAGCAGCAGGTACAGCATCGCGCCCAGGCCGCGGATGTCGTCTCGAGCACCGGTGCTGGGCGGCGGTCCGGGGAAGGCCAATCGGAGCTGCCGGTCGGGCGCCACCCGGATCCGGCCCGGATGGTCACAGCCCAGGACCAGACCCGCGCTGTGTGCCGTATCGACGGCACCAGCCAGCGGGACCAGGATCCGAGCCGCCACCCCCGGTGGCAGTGGCCCACCATCCAGCAGCTCCGCCAGCGGCCCACCAGGGGTCCACTCGGCGACGACGGCGGCGACGACGGCGGCGTGGCTACCGCCGGTACCGCTTGTGCCGTGCGGGTCGTCGATGTGCTCGGGCTCCAGCACATCGAGCACCCGCGCCGCACCTGCCGTCTCCACCCGAGCCGAGCGCAATGCGCGGGCAACGGCGGAGCGGACCCGGGCGACCGCCGCTGGGTCGGTCGGTGCGGCCGTGAACAACGTCAGGGCGATGTCACGGTCCAGCATGAGATCCCGGCCCCGCCACAGCCGCACGGCGCAGCGGTCGTCGCGAGCGACTTCAGCGAGCAGGCGGTACCGGCCCGCACCCAGAATGTACCCAGGGGTGAACCCCGGGACAGGGAACCGATGTGCCCCCGTCCCTGCCGACTCGTTCACCGTGATGTCACCGTCTCTGCGCCCATTTCTGGGGTCCCGATTTTGTGGGCTCCTGGCCGACGATTGTCAAGCCTACGGCTCCCGCGGTCGAATCGAGCGGTGCCGGACCAGGCGCGCGACGAGCGGTGTTCGAAGCGCTTCGGTGAGCTCCGGCGTGCGCAGGATCAGCAGGGCCAGCCCCATCACCACCCCGACGATGATGGTGGTGGACACCAGGTCCAGCCAGGCCCCGCTCACCCCGTCCCAATCGGTCGCGGCACGCAGCGCCAGCACCGCGCCCACCGCGGGCACGGCGCCGATCACACAATTACGAAATGTGATCAGACTTCGCTTGGTCTCCACCCGGCCCAGCCGCCTGCGCAGCCAGGTCTGCCCGACCATCGCGCCCACCACGAGCGACAGCGAGTTGGCCGCGGTGAGGCCGAGCACGACATCGGCGTCGTCGAGAAAGACCGGGCAGGCCAGTAGCAGGGGCAGCTTCACCGCCACCATGATCGCGTTGATCATCGTCGGGGTGCGCGCGTCGGCCATCGAGTAGAACACCCGCAGCTGCAGCATCGTCACCGCATAGGGCAGCAGGCCGAACGCGGACACCGCCAGCGCGGCGCCGAGCCGCTCGGCGTTGCTGCCTGCCTTGCCCAGCGAGAACAGCGCGACCCCGATCGGTTCCCCGGCCAGGGTGAACACCACGGTGATCGGTACCAGCACCACGATGAGGTAGCGGCTGCCCACCGACAGGTGTTGGACCACGCCGCGCCAGTCGGCGTCGGCCGCAGCCGCGCTCATTCGCGGCGTGATCGCGGTGAGCAGTGAGTAGCCGAGCACGCCGTAGGGAAGTTGGAGCAGCAACCACACCAGGCTGTAGATCACCACCCCCCCGGGGTCGCCCTGCGCCGCAGAGCGGGT
>Ga0134128_10000483_pt1 | contig 55743 bp, 67 predicted proteins | sample KB31754_FD_96462 | JGI IMG/M metagenome (GOLD analysis project Ga0134128, IMG submission 96462) | Terrestrial soil microbial communities with excess Nitrogen fertilizer from Kellogg Biological Station, Michigan, USA - KB3-175-4 | ecosystem: Environmental > Terrestrial > Soil > Unclassified ... | reverse complement strand
CGGCGACAACGTGTCGCTGGTGATTGAGCTGATCACTCCCGTCGCCATGGAGAAGGGCCTCCGCTTCGCGATTCGCGAGGGCGGACGCACCGTCGGCGCCGGCAGCATCTCGGAGATTCTGCAATGAGCGAACGTATCCGCATCCGCCTCAAGGCCTACGACTACCGCGTGCTCGACAACTCGACCGGCGAGATTGTGGACACCGCGCGCCGCACCGGCGCCCAGATCGCCGGGCCCATCCCGCTACCCACGGTGATCAACCGCTACACCGTGCTGCGCTCGCCCCACGTGGACAAGAAGAGCCGCGAGCAGTTCGAAATCCGCACTCACAAGCGCCTGCTCGACTTGTTGGAACCCACCCAGCAGACGATGGACGCGCTCATGAAACTCGACCTTCCGGCCGGCGTCGACGTCGAAATCAAAGCCTTCGGCAAGGAGCACAAGTAAACGTCATGGTGAATGGAATCATCGGCAAGAAGCTGGGCATGACCGAAGCCTACGCGGCCTCGGGTGAACGCATACCCGTGACCCTCATCCAGGCTGGTCCGTGCGTCGTCGTGCAGCGCAAGACCAAGGAGCGCGACGGCTACGATGCCGCCCAGATCGGTTTGATCGAGTTCACCAAGGCCAGCCGCTTGACCGCTCCCGAGCTGCGCCGCTTCGAGAAAAACGATCTGCCCCCCTGCCGCCATCTGCGCGAAGTCTCGGTCAGCGCCAAGGACGGCGAACCCGGCGCCAAGATGGGCGATCAGGTGCTCGCCGAAATGTTCAAGGAACGCGAGTTCATTGACGTTGAAGGCACCTCCAAGGGCCGTGGCTTTGCCGGCGTCGTCAAGCGCCACCACTTTGGCGGCGGCGCCGCCACGCACGGTTCCATGTTCCACCGCGCCCCCGGCTCCATCGGCGCCTCCGCCTTTCCTTCCCGCGTGCTCAAGGGCATGCGCGCCGCCGGACACCTCGGCGACGAGAAGGTCACCACCCGCAACCTGCAAATCATCACCGTTGACCAGGACGAAAACCTGATCGCGGTGCGCGGCGCCGTGCCCGGCCCCAACGGCGGCTATCTGCTGCTGCGCCGCGCGGTCAAGCCCCCGCGCCAGCGCCGCGGCTTTGCCGGCACTGCCAACACCAACCCGTTGAAGGCAAGCAAGCGCGCCGGCGGCAAGTAAGGACATCCACCATGGCCTCGATTGCAGTCAAGAATCTAAATAATCAGACCGTCGGCAGCTTCGAGCTGCTCGACTCGGTCTTCTCGGCTCCCATTAATGAGGAGCTGCTCTGGGAAGCCGTGCGCCACTACGGCGCCGGCGAGCGTAGCGGCACCCACAAGACCAAGGGCCGCGCCGAAGTCTCCGGCGCCGGACGCAAGTTGTGGAAGCAGAAGGGAACCGGACGCGCCCGTATCGGTAGCATCCGCAGCCCTCTCTGGCGCCACGGCGGCACCGTGCACGGGCCGGTTCCGCGCAGCTACGCCTGGGCCATGCCCCGCAAAAAGCTGCTGGGCGCGCTACGCAGCGCCCTCGCCGCCAAGCTCCGCGATAACGAGATTATCGTCGTCGAAGATTTCACCCTGCCCGAGGCCAAGACCAAGACTCTGCGCAAGAGTCTCGTCGGTCTTGAAGTTCTCAAGTCGGCCCTGCTGATTGACTTCGCCATCGGCGAGAGTCTCGACCGTAGCGCGCGCAACCTCGCCAACACCGAGTTGCTGCCGGCCCACCTGGTTCATCCCTTCCATCTCCTGCGCTACCAAAAGGTGGTCGTCTCCCGCCCCGCGCTCGAGAAACTTCAGCAAGCGGCGAAACCGCAACGAAAAGAGTTGGCATCATGAGAAGCCGATACGAAGTCATCAAGCGCCCCATCATCACTGAGAAGGGCATGGGCGTGAAGGAACGCCTCCATACCCTCGTCTTCGAAGTTAACCCGCACGCCTCCAAGGTCGAAATCCGCGAGGCCGTCCAGGCCATTTTCAAGGTCAAGGTCGAGTCCATCCGCACCGCCATCATGACCGGTAAGGAGCGCCGCCGCGGCCGTCTCGTGGGCCAGCGCCCCGATTGGAAAAAGGCCTATGTGAAGCTCCAGGCTGGGGAAAAAATGCCGGAGTACGCGGAGAACGTCAGCTAGTTAACCAGGCTCAAGAGATCATCCCATGCCGATTAAATCCTTTCGACCCACGACTCCCACCCGGCGGTACCAGACCGTCGTTGTGTCCGAGGAGATCTCGCGCTCGACGCCGCACAAGCCGCTGCTCGAGCCCCACAAGCGCACCGGCGGACGGCGCAGCTCGGGCGATATCACCATTTGGCATCGCGGCGGCGGACACAAGCGCATGTACCGCATCATCGACTTCAAGCGCAACAAGCCCGGTATTAAGGCCGTGGTCGAGTCGGTCGAGTACGACCCCAATCGCAGCGCTCATATCGCGCTGCTGAAGTATATGGATGGCGAGCGCCGTTACATCGTGCAGCCCGCCGGACTGAAGGTCGGCGCCGAAGTGGTCAGCGGCCCCGAGGCCGACATCCTGCTCGGCAATGCGCTGCCCATCAAGAACATCCCGCCCGGAACCACCATCCACAATATCGAGCTGCGCCCCGGCAAGGGCGGCCAGATTGTGCGCGCCGCCGGCGGCGCCGCGCAATTGGTTTCAAAAGAAGGCGATTACGCCCTGGTCAAGCTGCCTTCGGGTGAAACCCGCAAGGTCCTGGTCGAGTGCATGGCCACCATCGGCGGCATCGGCAACGTCGAGCACGAGGGACGCACCCTCGGCAAAGCCGGCCGCACCCGCTGGCTCGGCCGCCGGCCCACCAACCGCGGCGTCACCATGAACCCGGTGGACCATCCCCACGGCGGCGGCGAGGGCAAAACCTCGGGTGGCCGCCACCCCGTCACGCCCTGGGGCCAACCGACCCGCGGCTACAAGACACGCAACTCCAAACGCACCGACCGCCTGATCGTCAAGCGGCGCCAAAAGCGGAAGTAACTAACAGGAATTAACTATGCGTTCCCAAAAAAAAGGTCCCTTCGTTGACGCCCATCTCGCCGATCGCATCGCCGAGATGAACCGCCGCAACGAGAAGAAGGTTCACAAGACCTGGTCGCGCCGTTCCACCGTGCTGCCGGAGTTCGTTGGCCACACCGTCGCTGTGCACAACGGCAAGAAGTTCATCCCGGTTTACCTCACCGAGAACATGGTCGGGCACAAGCTCGGCGAGTTCTCCCCCACCCGCACCTTTAAGGGACACTCCGTCAAGGCAGCCGCGGAAAAGACCGCCGCGCCGGCAAAGTAACCGTATGCCTCAAGCCAACCCCCAAGCGATTGCCAAGGCCAGCGCCCGTTACGTCCGCGTGTCGCCGCAGAAGGCCCGCCTCGTCATTGATCTCATCCGCGGCAAACGCGCCGAGGACGCGCTCCACCTGCTGCGCTTCACCCAGAAACGCATCGCTGCCGACGTCGAGAAACTTCTGCAGTCGGCCATCGCCAACGCTACCGAGCGGCTCGAACTCGACGTGGACGCTCTCTATGTCGCCCACGCCGTCGTCAACGAAGGCCCGCGCCAGAAACGGATTCGCCCCGCTCCCATGGGCCGCGCCTACCGCTACCAGCGCCGCAGCGCCCACATCGAAATCCATGTCGCGGAGCGTCCGGGCGCGGTCATGACCCGCACCGTCGAGGAGCCCAAGCGTCCCGCCGGCGCCGCCGTCAAGCGCGCCAAGCCCGCCGCCGGCAAGGCCGGCGCCAAAAAGGCGGCCAAGAAGCCGGCCAAGAAGTCGACGAAGAAGCGCTCCACGATTTCCAAGCTGGCTAACCAGCGTTCCAAGCCCTCGTCTGCGCCGGCCCGCAAGGGCGGCTCCAAGAACAAGGGCGGAGAGTAAATTACTATGGGTCAAAAAGTTCATCCCTACGGATTCCGCCTCGGTTTCGTCAAGCCCTGGAAGAGCCAGTGGTTTGCCACCAAGGAGTACCCCAAGCTGTTGCTCGAGGACCTGCGCCTGCGCGACAACCTCAAGGACCGCTTGCGCGCCGCCGGCGTCAGCTCGATCGAAATCACCCGCCCCGGCAACAAGATCCGTATCATCATCCACACCTCGCGCCCGGGCATCATCATCGGACGCAAGGGCGCGGAGATCGAAAAGCTCAAGGCCGAGGTGCAGAAGAAGACCAACCGCGAAGTCTTCATTGATATTCAGGAAGTCCACAAGCCCGAGCTCGATGCTCAGCTCGTCGCCGAGTCCATCGCGCTGCAGCTTGAAAAGCGCGTGGCCTTCCGCCGCGCCATGCGGAAAGCGGTGGACAGCGCCGTGCGTTTCGGATGCAAGGGCATCAAGGTGCGCGTCTCCGGCCGCCTCAACGGCGCCGAAATCGCGCGCTCGGAGTGGTACCTCCAGGGTCGCCTGCCGCTGCACACCATGCGCGCCGACATTGATTACGGCTTCGCCGAAGCCCACACCACCTACGGAAAAATCGGGGTCAAGGCCTGGACCTACAAGGGCGAGATCCTTCCCCAGAAACGCAAACCCTCACTTCCACGCGCCTCCTAAGCGTCCCCAACACTTCTTACTCGCAACTCACTATTCGTTATGTTGATGCCCAAAAAAGTTAAGTTCCGCAAGCAGCATCGCGGACGCATGTGCGGCAAGGCCTGGACGGCGGGCGAGCTCTCGTTCGGCGACTTCGGCCTCAAAGTCATGGAGCCGGGTTGGATCACCGATCGCCAGATCGAAGCCTCCCACGTCGCCATGACCCGCTTCGTCAAGCGCGGCGGCAAGGTTTGGGTGCGCGTGTTCCCCGACAAGCCGGTCACCAAAAAGCCCGCTGAAACTCGTATGGGAAAGGGCAAGGGCGCGCCCGACCACTGGGTCGCCGTCGTCCGCCCCGGCCGCATCCTGTTTGAGATGGAAGGCGTCCCCGTCGCTCAGGCCCAGGAAGCCATGCGCCTCGCCTCCCATAAACTTGCCATCAAAACCCGCTTCGTCACCCGTGGAGGCGAACTCGTATGAGCGCCATGAAACGCACCACCGCCGCCAATACCGGCATCGAACGCTACCGCCAGATGGGCGACCAGGAACTGGAGTCGCGCGAGGCCGAGCTGCGCGATCAGCTCTTCCGCCTGCGCTTCCAAATGTCCATGGGTCAGAGCGAGAGCATCAAGAAACTTCGCCAACTGCGGCGCGACATCGCCCGGTTCAAGACCCTGACCACGGAGAGGAAATCCTCATGACCGAATCGCAACCCGATTCTAAAGCAATGAACCCCGCGCCGCCCGCGTCGCTGCGCTCCTCGCGCCGCAATGAAAAGCAGGGCGAGGTGGTCTCGACCAAGATGGATAAGACCATCGTCGTCGAGGTCATGCTCCGCAGCGCCCACCCCTTGTACCGCCGCGGCATCACCGAACACCGCCGCTTCTACGCCCACGATGCCGAGAATAAGTGCTCGGTCGGCGACGTCGTGCGCATCCAGGAAACCCGCCCGCTAAGCAAGCTCAAGCGCTGGCGCCTGCTTGAGATCGTCCACCAGGCGGCGAAAGCTCCGACCGCCGAACAGATTGCCCGCGCCGTTGGCGAAGGCGAAATCAAGCGCGACACCCGCAAGGCCAAGCCCAAGCCGGCCGCGCCCGACACCGCTTCGGCCTCAACCGCGGCCAACACCACTGGGGAGGCCTCCTAATGGTGCAAATGCGATCGATTCTTCAAGTGGCCGACAATAGCGGCGCCCGCCGGCTTCAGGTCATCCTCCCCATCGGCGGCCACACCGGCCTGCGCGCGGGTCTCGGCGATGTCGTCACCGCCGCGGTCAAGGAAGCGGCTCCCGACGGCCAGGCCAAGAAGGGAACCGTCGTGCGCGTCGTCATCGTCCGCACCCGCAAGGAAACCCGGCGCAAGGACGGCACCTACATACGCTTCGATCAGAACGCCGGCGTTCTGATCAATGAAACCGGCGAGCCGGTCGGCACCCGCGTGTTCGGCCCGGTGGCGCGCGAACTGCGCGACAAGAAATTCCTCAAGATTATTTCCCTCGCTCCGGAGGTTCTATGAGCGCCAGAATGCAAATCCGCAAGAACGACCTGGTCAAAGTCATCGCCGGGCGCGACAAGGGCAAGCAGGGCAAGGTGCTCCGCACCTACCCCGCCGAGGGCCGCGCGCTGGTCGAAGCGGTGATGATGGTCAAGCGCCACACCCGCCCCAATCCCCAGCGCCAGATCAAGGGCGGCATCGCCGAGCACGAAGCGCCCATCCAGATCTCCAATCTCATGATCATTTGCCCCGAGTGCGGTCCTTCCCACATCCGCCGCCAGGCCGGCGCCGAAGGCGAGCCCAGCCAGCGCGTGTGCAAGAAGTGCCGCCGCGTTCTCGATAAGTAAAGAGCCACCCATGACATCCCGACTTCACGAACGTTACGAAAAAGAAATCGCCCCGGCGCTGATGAAGGAGTTTTCCCTCACCAACCGCATGGCGGTGCCCAAGCTGCACAAAGTGGTCGTCAACATGGGCGTGGGCGAGGCCACCCAGAACGCCAAGCTCATGGAGGTCGCCGTCCAGGAACTCGCCGCCATCTGCGGCCAGAAGCCGGTCGTCACCAAGGCCAAGAAGTCCATCGCCGCCTTCAAGCTGCGCGAGAACATGCCCATCGGCGCCTGCGTTACCCTGCGCGGCGACCGCATGTACGAGTTCGTCGACCGCCTCTTGAATGTCGTGCTGCCCCGCGTCCGCGACTTCCGCGGCGTATCGCCCAAGAGCTTCGATGGCCGCGGCAATTACACGCTCGGCCTCAAGGATCAGATTATCTTCCCTGAAATTGATTACGCCAAGGTGGACAAGCCCAAGGGCATGAACGTCACCCTGGTCACCACCGCCGGCAACGACGAGCAGGCCCGTTCGCTTCTCAAGCACATGGGGATGCCCTTCCGCACCGCCTAGGAGAATTACTCGATGGCCACCACCGCGAAAATCGCTAAAAGTTCCAAAAAGTTGAAGTACAAAATCCGCCAGCGCAACCGCTGCCAGCTCTGCGGCCGTCCGCGCGGCTATCTCAGCAAGTTCGCCCTCTGCCGTATGTGTTTCCGCGGCTACGCCCTGCGCGGCGAAATCGCCGGCGTTACCAAGGCCAGTTGGTAGTCCCAGTTTAAAGAGCGTTTAGGAGTCCCATGCCATTAACCGATCCCGTTGCCGACCTGTTGACCCGTATCCGCAACGCCGTGCGTTCGCACCACGTGAAGGTGGACGTGCCGGCCTCGAAGCTCAAGCTCGAAATCGTCAAGATTCTTCAGGACGAAGGCTTCGTCGGCGGCTACAAAGTCAACGACGAGAATGGCCGCCCCTTTCTCAAGGTCCAACTGAAGTATGGTCCCAACGACCAGCCCGTCATCAGCAACCTCCGCCGCATCTCCCAGCCCGGGTGTCGCGTCTACATTGGCCGCCACGACATTCGCCCCGTGCTTGGCGGTCTCGGTATCTCCATCCTCAGCACGCCCCAAGGTGTCATGACCGGCCGCCAGGCCCGCAAGCTCGGCATCGGCGGCGAATTCCTTTGCGAGGTCTGGTAAGCCATGTCGAGAGTCGGACGCAAACCCATCGCCGTTCCCGCCACCGTCAAGGTGGTCTCCACCCCCGGCCACATCAACGTCAAGGGCCCCAAGGGCACGCTCGACTTCGATTTGCCCGAAGGCATCACTTTCCAGCAGCTCAAGGCCGAACTCACCGCCTCGCGTCAGGATGAGGCCCACGCCCCCGTCCACGGCCTGGCGCGCAGCCTCGTCGCCAACGCCGTTCAGGGCGTCTCCCAAGGTTTTCAAAAAGAGCTCGACATTGTCGGCGTCGGTTACCGCGCTGAAATGAAGGGCAAGTCGATTCTGGTTCTCTCGCTCGGCTTCAGCCACCTCATCGAGTATCGCCTGCCGCCGGGAATCGAAATCACGGTTGACGCCAAGCTCACCCACCTCACCATCAACGGCATTGATCGCCAGCGTGTGGGCCAGGTTGCCGCCGAGTTGCGCGCCCTGCGTCCGCCCGATCCGTACAAGAACAAGGGCGTCCGCTACACCGGCGAGCGCCTCCGCAAGAAGGAAGGCAAGACCGGCGCCAAGTAAGCGCCAGGGGCATTCATCATGATTGATAACACTTCCAAAAACCTCCGCCGCCGCCAGCGCCAGTCCCGCGCCCGCAATCGTTTCGAGGGCAGCGCCCAGCGGCCGCGCCTCAACGTGTACCGCTCGCTCAATCACATCTACGCCCAGGTAATTGATGATGGCGCCGGCCACACGCTGCTTGCCGTCTCGTCAAAACAGAAGGGGCTCGACATCAAGGCCGGCGGCAACCTCGCCGCCGCGAAAGCGGTCGGTGCCGCCGTCGGCCAGCAAGCCAAGGCCAAGGGCATCGAAGCCGTCGTCTTCGATCGCGCCGGCTATCCCTACCATGGCCGCGTCAAGGCCCTCGCCGAAGCCGCCCGCGAAGCTGGACTGAAATTTTAAAAGGACAACGAATGCCTGCCATCATTACCCGACTCAATCCCGATCAGTACCAGCTCAAAGACCAGGTGGTCTCCATCAACCGCGTGACCAAGGTGGTCAAGGGCGGCAAAAATCTTTCCTTCGCGGCGCTGGTTGTGGTCGGTGACCCCTCCGCCGGCGTGGTCGGCTACGGCAGCGGTAAGAGCAAGGAAGTGCCCAGCGCCATCCGCAAGGGTATCGAAAGCGCCAAGAAAAATCTGGTTCACATTCATCGCCTGCCCACCACGATCCCGCATCTCGTGCTGGGCCGCTTCGGCTCCGGCCGCGTGCTGCTCAAGCCCGCCCCCGCCGGCACCGGCATCATCGCCGGCAAGGCGGTGCGCGCGGTTATGGAATCGGTGGGCATCACCAACGTGCTCACCAAGAGCATCGGCACCACCAACCCCCATAATGTAATCAAAGCTACCTTCGCCGCCCTGGAACAATTGCGCGACAAGCAACAAGTCGCCAGCCTGCGCGGCAAGACGGTGGAGGAACTCTAATGCCCGGGACTATTCGCATTCAGTATTACCGCAGCGCCATCGGACGTTCCTGGCGCCAGAAGGCCATCATCAAGGGACTGGGTTTCACCAAGCTGCAGCAGACCCTGGTCCGCCCCGACAACGACGGCTTCCGCGGCATGGTCAAGAAAATTCCCCACCTGGTTCGCATTATCGAGAAATAGTCGAAAAGGATTAAGGACTAAGCCCATGAACCTCAGCCAAATTAAAAAGCCCAAAGGCGCCACCCATCCCCGCAAGCGGGTCGGGCGCGGCATGGGTTCCGGCCACGGCAAGACCGCCACGCGCGGCCATGACGGTCAGCGCTCCCGCTCCGGCCACCGCCTCCTGCGCGGATTCGAGGGCGGCCAGATGCCGCTGCATCGCCGCATGCCCAAGCGCGGTTTCACCAATATCTTCCGCAAGGAGTACGCCGTCGTCAACCTCGACCAGTTGATCAACCTCGGCGTGGCCACCATCACTCCGCAACTGCTGATCGAGCGCAAGCTGATCAAGCACGTCAAGGATGGACTCAAAATTCTCGGCCGCGGCGAACCCAAATCCGCCCTCGCCATCTCCGCCCATCTCTTTAGCGAATCGGCCAAGTCCAAGATTGAAGCCAGCGGGGGAACCGTCACCGTACTGGTCTAACCACTGTCCGAGCCACGCACCTGGCGAGCTTTATGTTCGAATCCATTGTCAACATATTCAAGGTCAACGACCTCCGCAAGCGGGTCGGCTTCACGTTCTTCATCATGTTCGTGTACCGGCTGGGTGGCCACATCCCTACCCCCGGCATCAACGTCAACTTGCTGCAGCAGTGGTTCTCACAAAACTCCGGCACCCTGCTCGGCTACCTCGACATCTTTAGCGGCGGCAACTTTCGGCGTCTGACCATTTTCGCCCTGGGCATCATGCCCTACATCACCGCCGCCATCATCCTCGAATTGATGACGGTGGTCTGGCCCTACCTCGAAAAACTGCAAAAAGAGGGCGACCTCGGCCGCCGCAAGATTACCCAGTACACCCGCTATCTGACCATCGTTCTCTCGGTTTTTCAGAGCCTCGGCATCGCCTTCACCCTGCAGAAGAACACCTACAACGGCGCCGGCTTCGTCATTCATCCCGGTTGGGGATTCATCCTCATGACCGTGCTGACGCTGACCACCGGGAGCGCCTTCGTCATGTGGCTTGGCGAACAGATCACCGACCGCGGCGTCGGCAACGGCATGTCGCTCATCATCTTCGCCGGCATCGTCGTCGGACTGCCGGCCGCCATTGGCCAACTCGCCACCATGGTGCAGACCAGCTCCTGGGGCGCGCTCACCGTCCCCGGCATGCTCTTGCTGCTGGTGCTGATGCTCGCCGTGGTCGTGTTCATCGTCTTCGTCGAGCGTAGTGAACGCCGCATCCCGGTGCAGTACGCCAAGCGCGTCGTCGGACGCAAGCTCCTCGGTGGCCAGTCCACCCACCTGCCCATCCGCGTCAACAGCGGCGGCGTCATGCCGGTCATTTTCGCGGCCTCGATTTTGACTTTCCCGCAAACCATGGCCATGCTCCCGGCGATCTCCAACTCCAAGGTCTTCGGCCCGATGTTTGCCGCCATGGGCTACGGACGCCCGCTCTACACGCTCATTTACTGCGTCAGCATCATTTTCTTCGCCTACTTTTACGTGTCCATCATCTTCAACCCGGTCGAGGTTGCCGATAACATGCGCAAGTACGGCGGTTTCGTGCCCGGCATCCGCCCCGGCCGCTATACCTCCGAGTTCATCAACAACATCCTCACCCGCATCACCCTGGTCGGCGCCATTTACCTGGTCATCGTCTCCCTTGTGCCGCAATTCCTGATTGCCGGCTCCCAGCTCAATCACCTGCCCGGCTTCCTGGGCGACTGGTTCGCAACCTTCCCAACCTGGTTCCTCAACGGCTTGAACGTCAACTTCTACTTCGGCGGCACCTCACTGCTGATCGTCGTCGGCGTGGCCATGGATACGGCCCAACAAGTCGAGGCGCAGCTCATCATGCGCCATTACGAAGGCTTTACCGCGCGCTCGGCGCGCATCCGGGGACGACGCTCGTCTTGGTCCTAATAATGTCCAGCGCGTTCGATGACACCACCTGGCATGGTTCCCATACTTCTACTCGGAGTTCCCGGCGCCGGCAAAGGCACGCAGGCCAAGCGGCTCGTCCTCCGTTACAAAATCCCCCATCTCTCCACCGGCGATATGTTTAGGGAAATGGCCAATAGCGGATCCCCGCTCGGCGTTCAGGTTCTCGCCGACATGCGCGCCGGTAATCTGGTTAGCGACGCCACGGTTTGTGAGCTGGTTGGTCAGCGCCTTCAGCGCGATGACTGCCGCCAGGGCTATATTCTTGACGGCTTTCCTCGCACCCTGGCCCAGGCCCAATGGCTGCAAGGCTACTGGGCCTCTTCGCTGCCTTGGGGGGGCAATCCAATTGTCATCTACCTGACGGTGGGCTATAATGACCTCTACCGCCGATTGCTGGGACGACGGAGTTGTTCGCAGTGTGGGCGGATATATAACGAGTTTACCCAGCCTCCCAGGCAGGCCGGACTCTGTGACATCGACCAGACGCCTTTGGTGCAGCGCAAAGACGACGATCCCGCCGTCATTCGCGAGCGCTTGAGCGCCTACGAGGAGCAGACCCTGCCGCTGGTGGAGTTTTTTCGTAAACAGGCGCGGCTGCTCGAAGTGAGCGGCACCGAGCCGGTGGATCGGGTGAGCGAGAAGATTTTCGCCACCATCGAAAATGTGGGCCGCGAGAACGTGGGCGGCACCGCGAAAGGCGAGCGCGCATGATCACGCGCCGCTCGGCTTCGGAGTTGGCCAAGATGCGCCGCTCCGGACAAGTTGTGGCTGACGTGTTGCGCCAGGTGACTGAAAAGGTCCAGCCTGGGGCGACGACGTGGGATCTGGAGGAGACGGCCGATGCCGTCATCCGCCAGCATGCCGCCACCTCCGCGTTCCGGGGGTATCACGGCTTTCCCTGCGTGCTGTGCGCGTCGGTGAATGAGCAAGTCATTCACGGCATCCCCAGCCGCAAGCGGGTTTTGAAGGCGGGCGAGATTGTCTCGCTCGATTGCGGCGTGGTCCTGAACGGCTATTACGCCGATCACGCCACCACCGTCGTCGTGGGACCCTGCGATCAGGTGCCCGCGCCAGTGCAGAAGCTGATGCGCGTCACCCAGCAGGCGCTGGTGGAGGGCATCGAGCAGGCTCGCGTCGGTAACCGCTTGGGCGACATCTGCCACGCGGTGCAACAGCGGGCCGAGGGCGAAGGTTTTAGCGTGGTGCGCGAGTTTGTCGGTCACGGTATCGGGACCCACCTGCACGAGGATCCGCAGGTGCCCAACTACGGTGAAGCCGGCAAGGGCGTCAAACTGCGCGAGGGCATGGTTCTGGCGATCGAACCCATGCTCAATCAGGGCGCCGCCGGCGTCCAGTTGTTGTCCGATGGCTGGACAGCGGTCACCGCCGATGGCGGTGCCTCTGCCCATTTTGAACACACGGTCGCGATCACCAAGGACGGCCCTTGGATCCTGACCCAGCCCTAACCCGCAACGTACTGTGAGGAGACTCTGAGCAAAGAAGACGCGATCGAGGTAATGGGAACGGTGCTCGAACCCTTGCCCAATGGCATGTTCAAAGTCGAGCTGGAGAACAAACACCAAGTGTTGGCCCACATCAGCGGCAAGATCCGCAAGAATTTCATCCGCATCCTTCCCGGTGATCGCGTCGCCGTCGAACTGTCTCCCTACGACCTTACGCGCGGTCGCATCGTGTATCGCTACAAATAGGAATCATTATGAAAGTCCGAGCCTCGGTCAAAAAAATCTGCGACAAGTGCACCGTCGTCCATCGCAAGGGCGTGGTCCGGGTGCTTTGCGAAAACCCCAAACACAAGCAGCGGCAAGGGTAACCCACTATGGCCCGTATTTCAGGAGTCGATCTTCCCCGTCACAAGCGCGCTGATATCGCGCTGACCTACATCTACGGCATCGGCCGCGCCCGCGCCCTCACCGTGCTCGCCAAGGCCGGCGTCGATCGCGCCAAAAAGGTGCAGGACCTCAGTGAAGACGAGGTCAACCACATTCGCCAGGTGATCGAGACGGAAGGCTCGGTCGAGGGCGATCTGCGCAAGGACATCTCGATGAACATCAAGCGCCTCATCGAGATCGGCTCCTACCGCGGCCTCCGCCACCGCCGCAGCCTCCCCACCCGCGGCCAGCGCACCCACACCAACGCCCGCACCCGCAAGGGTCCGCGCCGCGGCACTGTCACCAACAAGAAGAAAGCGACCGGTAAAACCTAATGGCCAAAGCGCAATCCAAACCGGCCGCGGCCAAGGCCGCCGGCAAGCCCGCCACCAAACCGGCGGGCAAGAAGAAATCGTTCAAGAAGCGGGAAAAGAAAAACGTTCCCCAGGGCGTGGTTCATATCCAAGCCAGCTTCAACAACACCCTCGTCACCATCGCCTCGCCCGACGGCAAGGTGTTGTCGTGGTCCTCGGCCGGCTCGCTCGGCTTCCGCGGCTCGCGTAAGGGTACGCCCTACGCCGCCGGCCAGGCCGCGCTGCGCGCCGCCGGAGGCGCCCGCGACCAGGGCATGCGCTCGGTCGAAGTGCGCGTCACCGGCCCTGGCTCGGGCCGCGAAACCGCCATCCGCTCGCTCGCCACCGCGGGTCTCGAAGTTCGGTCCATCAAGGACGTCACCCCCATTCCCCACAACGGCTGCCGCCCCGCCAAGCGCCGCCGCGTATAACGATATTCATTAGGAACCCACTCATATGGCTCGATACACAGGTCCGGTCTGCCGCCTCTGCCGCCGCGAGGGAATGAAACTTTTCCTCAAGGGTGAACGCTGCTTCTCCAGCAAATGCGCCGTTGAAAAACGCAACACCCCGCCCGGCCAGCACGGCGCCGCCCGCCGTCCCAAGATCGTCGGCTACGGCCTGCAACTGCGCGAAAAGCAGAAGGCGCGCCGCATTTACGGCGTCCTCGAAAAGCAGTTCCGCGGCTACTTCGAGCGCGCCAGCCGCCAGCCCGGCGTCACCGGCGAGTTGCTGCTCCGTCAGCTCGAACTCCGGCTCGACAACGTCACCCACCGCCTCGGCTTCGCCACCTCCCGCGCCCAGGCCCGCCAGCTCGTCCGCCATGGCCACATCCACGTCAACGGACGCCGCGTCAATATCCCCAGCTATCAGCTCAAGGCCGGCGACACCGTCGCCGTGCGCGAGGCCAGCCGCGCTCTTCTCACCGTCACCCACGCCGCCGAATTCCTCGGCCACGGCAGCCCCGCCGCCTGGCTCGAAATTGACCGCGCCCAGTTCACCGCCAAAATTCTGCACCTACCGGAACGCGCCGACGTCAACCTGCCGCTGCAGGAACAGATGATCGTCGAACTTTACAGCAAGTAGTTTTTCCCGTTCAAAGGAGTTCACCCCATGCCATCCGCCTGGACCGCCGAGGAAAAGAAATCTATGCTCTGGAAAGGTTTTCAAAAGCCCAAGCGCCTCGCCGTCGACGCCGACACGCTCACCGACCGCTTCGGCAAGTTCACCGCCCAACCCTTCGAACGCGGCTTCGGCAACACCATCGGTAACGCCTTGCGGCGCGTGCTGCTGAGCTCGATCGAAGGTGGCGCCATCACCGCCGTCCGCATCGAAGGCGTGCTCCATGAGTTCCAGTCCATCGCCGGCGTGGTCGAGGATGCGACCGACATCATCCTCAACCTCAAGCAGGTGCCCTTCCGCCTCAGCGTCGATGGCCCCAAGCACATCTACATCAAAGCCGACAAGCCCGGCATCATCACCAGCGGCATGATCGAAACCGATGGCGATGTCGAGGTGCTCGACAAAAACGTCTACATCGCGACGGTGAGCGAGGGCGGCAACCTCGACATGGACCTGCGCCTCAAGATTGGGCGCGGCTATGTCTCCGCCGACCGCAACTACGATGAGGATCTGGCCGTCGGTTTCATCCCCGTGGATAGCGTTCACTCCCCGGTGCGCAAGGTCAACTACACGGTTGACGCCGCTCGCCTCGGCCAAACCACCGACTACGACCGCTTGGTCATGGAAGTCTGGACCAACGGCGCCATTAGCCCCACCGACGCGGTCGGACTCGCCGCCAAGCTGCTCAAAGACCACATGGCCATCTTCGTCAACTTCGAGGAAGTTTCCGAAGGCGGCGAATTCATCGAGAGCCGCTCGCTGCAGCTTCGCAATGAGAACCTCAACCGTTCGGTCGAGGAGCTCGAACTCTCCGTGCGTTCCTATAACTGCCTCAAGAACGCCAATATTCAAACCATCGGCGAGTTGATCCAGAAGAGCGAAAACGAAATGCTGAAGACCAAGAACTTCGGCCGCAAGTCGCTCAACGAAATCAAGGAAATCCTGGCCACCATGGGCCTGTCGCTCGGCATGCGCATTGACGACCAGGGCAACGCCATCCAAACTCCGGACGGAGTCTAGTCCCCACCACTCCCATGCGACACCTTAACGCCGGCACCAAACTCGGACGCAACACCAGCCACCGTCGCGCCCTTCTGCGCAACCTGGTCACCTCGCTGGTGCTCGAAGAGCGCATCCAGACCACCATCCCCAAGGCCAAGGCCATCCGTCCCCTGGCCGAGCGTATGATCACTCTCGGCAAGCGCGGCTCGCTCCACGCCCGCCGCCAGGCGGCCAGCTATCTGCTCAGCCCGCAGGCGGTTGCCAAGTTGTTCGACTCCCTTTCCGCACGTTTTGGTGACCGCGCCGGCGGCTACACCCGTATCGTCAAGACCGGCTTCCGGCAGGGCGACAACGCCGCCATGGCGTACATCGAGTTCCTGGGCAGCGAGGGCATGCAGCAAGCCAAGCGCCAGCGCCGCTCCGAGCGCCTCGAACGCAAGGCCGCCGCGCAGAAAAAAGCCGCCGAGGAGATGGGCAACAAGCCCGGCGAGGAGAAGGAATAAGAGGGCACGCCCGCCTCCGCATCCTTCCCCTGCTGGTTTTGGTATGCGCCGCCTCCGGCTGCGTAGTCTCGCGCCAGCGCGTCGCCCGCCTGCCTCAAGGACAACTCCAGACGGCGACCCTTCCCCAGCTCGTCACCGCCTTCAACTACGAAGCCAACGCCGTGCAGTCGATGCGGCTCAAGCTCGACCTCGCCGGCACCAGCGGCGGCCCGCGCTCCGGCACGGTCAGTAAGCTCAACTGGACCATCACCACATTTCTCCTGATTGAGAAACCCGGGCGCGTGCGCCTCTTCGGTGAAGTCACCCTGCTGGGTCGCGTGTTTGACATGGCCTCCGACGGAACCGAGTTCGAAGTCAACTTGCCCGAGTCGAATAAATTCTTTGAAGGCTCTGCGCAAGCGACGTCATCACAGTCGAATTCACCTCCGGCCTCGACGGTCTCAAGCCTGGAACGAATCCGCCCCAGCGTCATTCTCGACGCCATGCTGATCAACCCAATTCAGACCGCGAGCGGCCAGCACGTCATGTTCATCAACGACCGCGCCGAGACCGCCGCCGAGTACGGCGTCTTGGTTTACCAGCCCAGCCCCGACGGCTACGACCGTCTCCTGCGCCGCATCGTGTTCAGCCGCTATAACCTACTCCCCGCGCGCCAGGTCATCTACGATACCGACGGACTCCCGGCCACCCAGGCCACCTACGCCGGCTACACCTTTGTCCAGGGCGTCCCCGTGCCCACGCACATCACCATCGCCCGGCCGGAAGAGGAATTCTCGCTCGACCTCAAAGTCCAGCCCGAGGGAATTGTCTTAAATCCTGCCGCCATGCCCGCCACCACCTGGCGCCTCGATCCTCCCGCCAACGCCACCGTCGTCACTCTGCATTGACGAAAGTGTCCTGAGAGCTGGGCTACGATAGAATTCTGAGCCCGCGATGGTCCAATGCGAGGTTACTGGCGGTCCCCCTGATCGTGACGCTCGCCTTGTTCAGCACCGCCTGCGGGTCCGGCGCCTCGGTCGCCCCGCCCACGGCGCCGTTGCAAAGCGCCTCGCTCGATCAACTGGTGAGCGCTTTCAATCAGCGCGCCGACGCCATCCACACCATGTCGTTGAAGCTCACCCTGACCGCAACGTCGGGCAAGAAAAAATATCCCGGCGTTAACAGTTTCCTGCTCACCGAGAGCCCCGCCAGCATCCGCATCTGGGGAACCTTCACCCTCGTCGGCCGCCTCTTCGACATGGCCTCCGACGGCGAAAACTTCGAGCTCAGCCTCCCCACCCGCAACCAATTCATCGTCGGCAAGAATAACGTCATACCGCCCGACCCCGAGCATCCGCTCAATACGCTCCGTCCTCAAGTCATCCGCAACGCCTTATTGATCAATCCGATCAGCTCCAGCCTGCACGTCGCCTTCGATCCCGACGAAGACCCCGACACCTACGACGTGTTGGTGCTCGCGCCCGGGCACAATCAGGTGGATACGCTATTGCGTCGCATCACCTTTAGCCGCTACGATTTATTGCCCAGCCGCCAGGTCATATACGACGGCGACGGCATTCACGCCACCCGCGCCACCTACGGACAATATCTCACCGTCGCCGGCATTGCCGTGCCGCTTGCCATGACCATTGAGCGCCCGGTCGAGGGCTACACGCTCCGGCTTCAGGTCAATTCCAAAGGTGTCGTTCTCAATCGCCCTTTTCCCGATCCCAATACATTCACCTTGTCCCAACCGCCGGGCAGCACTTTGACCAGGCTCGCGCCATAAGACCGCGCCCGCCGCGCGAACTTCGCGCTGTCGCTCCCGCTGGTTTGCCGCGCCGCCAATGCGCAGAACCCCGCTCGAAACGCGCAATACGCCGCCTCATGCCATTGCACCCGCCGGCTCAAATCGCCTTCCCGCTCGCCTGTGAGCCGCTGATACCTACTGACGATCGCGCTCCCGGTCTCGCGCCCAAACTCGATCCCGATCCCCGCCAAGTCCCAGGCAATGTCGGCGGGCCCGGGAAAGAACGGATCGTCGCCATGATCAGTGGCGTCGAATTTCACGAAACCGGCGCCGGTCTCGCCCCACTCCTGCGCGAGCATGCGTCCATCCACCGCCACCGGCACTCCCCCCGGCACATCGCCGCGCCACTCGCGTCCGGTCAATGCCGCGACGTTGGCCGCCGCCATGGCGCGCAGCTCTGCCGAGGGCGTGCACGCCGGCCCGAGTGCGTACTCGGCGCGAACCCAGGCCAGATAGCGCGCGACAGACTCGACGAACGCCGCCGTCGCCCGCGCCGGCGCCGCTGCCACCCGTTCCGTCAACAGCCACCCCTCGCCAATCGCCTCGTCCGCGCCCGGCGCTGTGGGCGGACCAAATCCCGCCCGCGCCAACGCCCGCGCCCGTTCCAAGGTAGCCGCGCCGTAGGCGCCCGCGCCGGCAAATTTTGCCACCGCGCGCCCGCCATTGATCAGGAATTTGCGCCGCTCGTGCTGCGGCCACACCGGCTCATCCGATCCGAACGACCGCCGCCACTCTCCCGCGCTAATATCGTCGGCGCCATCGGCGGGCGGCGGAATCGCGTCGGCCACCAGCACTTGCCACTGGTCCCACCCGCACGCCGCGTAGGCGCACGCCAACTGCTCGCCCGCCGGACGCCAACTCGCCAGCAGCGTGATGCGCTGCTCCGCAATCCCCACCTCGCGCAGCAGCCGCACCGCCGCCGCGAATGACGATCCGCTCAACCCCGGGCCTTCGTCCACGATAAGGAACCGTCCCGACCACCGCGCCAACTCCCCGCGCAATCGCTTCGTGGCCGCGATGCGCCGCTCCCCGGGCGGCCCCACGGGACGCAAACTCGAACCCCGCGTCGCATCAATCGCCGGCAGGAGGAAACTGCCCATGGTGCGCAGCCCCAGCGCCCAGCACGGCTCAGAATGCGTGGCGCGCCAACGCCGCGCGGCGCGCCCAAATCCTTCCGGCCACAGTGCGTAAAAGCGCAATCCTTCAGGCTCGGGCAGTGGCACCGGGGTGGCGTCGTCCACCGTTGCCGTCCATCCGTCTCCGCGCCAATCATCTGCACCGTGTTCCCGCCACAAATGGTCGGCGAGAGCGCATTCGTAGCTTGCTTTGTCCCCTCGCAGCGCGCCCAACGTGGTGCGGCGCTGGTGGTGCCGAAATACGATCATCCGTGGCTATCCCAATGCATGGGATGCTGCTACACTGAAAATCGACGAAGGAGTCGCGAACTATGGCCAATAGCGGCGAAAGCTCCCACTTGGGAAAAAGCTTCCATTTCAAGGGTGATATCTCGGGCAGCGAGGATATCTATATTGACGGCAAAGTCGAGGGCACCATTCAGCTTCCCGGACAAATCGTCACCGTCGGCCAGCATGGTGACGTCAACGCCGACATTGACGCCCGGGAATTGGTCATCCATGGCAAGCTCAAGGGCAACGCCAAAGCCAGCGATCGAATCGAGTTGGCTCGCACTGGCTCCGTGCAGGGCGATTTAGCCATGGCTCGCATCTCGATTCAAGACGGCGCCTTCATGCAAGGCCGGGTGGATATCCGCTCCGGTCAAACCGCCGCGCCCGCCGCGCCGCCGCCGCGTCCGCCATTGGCCTCGGCCACCAGCGCCAGCCCCGGCCCCCAGCAGGCGAGCTTCTTGTCCAAATCCTAAATGCTGCAGCGCGTTCGAAGCATCTTTCAGCCCGGGGCGCTGCCGGCGCAGCCCGCCTCGGCGCACTCCACCCCGCATGCCAAGGTGGCCGCCGTTCACGGCGTGCTCCGCCATAGCAACGGCTTGCGGGAGTTTTTCAACGGCTGGGAGAAAGCCGAGGATCGCCGCGTGCTCGACCTTGGCTGCACCTCGAGCGCGAACCTCTGCTACTTCGCCGAGCGCGGCCACAATATTCACAGCGACGATCTGTTGCTTGAGGCCGAACGCCCCCATTATCAGCGCAAGCTCGAGTCCGGCACCGAGTTCGACGCCGAGCTCTGGATGCGTGAAAATCTTAACTTCGCCGCCCAACGCTTCGACTCCGTTTTGCTTTGGGATCTGGTTGACTACATGCCCGAGTCTCTGGTCAAACCTCTGGTCGATCGCTTGACCTATATGCTCAAGCCCTCCGGCACCGTCCTCGCCTACTTTCATACCCGCGACGCCGGCGCCCAGGCACCCTTCTTCCGGTACCACATCCACGACCGCGAAACCGTCGAACTCCGGCCCGGCGGCAGCTTCCGCCTGCAGCGCATCTTCAACAACCGCCACGTGGAAAATCTTTTCCGCGGCTATCGCTCGGTCAAGTTCTTCCTCGCCCGCGATAATCTCCGCGAAGTCGTCGCCACCAAATAATTCGTTGGCATTTGTTGGTGAGGAAAGGGTAGCCGGGGAGCGCTCCCCAACTACCCTGGTGGGATAGGGTGAAAGGATCCTGCCTTCAGCGCCAACAACCGCCAATTCTGAGGAGGACAGGGACATAGATGCCCCTCACTCCGCCGCCACTGCCCCAGACTTCCTCTTTGCCTGCGCCGCACTACCGCGAGCGAACCAATTCCGGCGTCCCGAAGCCGTTCCTCATTTGGGACACCGGAATCGCCATCCCCAAGTTGCCGTGCACGATGCGGTATGCATCACGAAAAGATATATGCATCTCCCCCGTCAGGAAGGCAAATGCCTCCCCCACGCCCCCCAACCCGCGCCGCCATCGCTGGCCCCCAGGCGATCGGAAGACTGCTTCGTTCGATCCGTTGGCATTGCGCACGATGTAGACGACGCCGGCTGTTTGGGTTGCCTGAACATTCATGAGTTTAGGCTAGAGCGGGCCGGCATCCACTTCCATCGGTACACTACGGCATCTTCGGGGTCCGGTAAATTCCCCACTCTCGCAAGGCAAATTCTTCGCGCTCCGGATTAAATGCATGCGAAGTACCGCAATAATCCACTTTGGTATCCGGCGTGCATGGTGCCTCATTAGGAGAGCCTTTCAGCCCATGAGCGCCGCCGAAATCGCACTGGTCATGCACGAAGATCGCGAAAGTGCGGCCGGCGCGCTTGCCCAAGCCATGCATCGCGGCCCAGCCCAATCCGTCGCCGCCGCACTCATGCAACTCGAATCCATCGCCGACCAGGCCTCCACAGAACAGCAAGCCGCCGACCTTAATGCCCTCCGCCAGACTCTGCTCCACCTCGCGGGCGAGCTGCAGGAAATGACCGCTGCCCTGCGCCCGCCCATCCTCGACCACTGCGGGCTCGCCGCCGCCCTCGAGTCGCTGGCGGAGTCGTTCTCCCAGACCGGCGCCATTGCCGCCCAGGTGATTGATGACCGCTCCCGCCGCGAGCCCCGCCCTGGCGACGTCACTCTCTACCGCATGGCTGAACATTCGTTGGCTGATATCCGCCAACGCGGTCATGCCCACCGCGCCACCCTCGAACTCGGCCGCCGCGGCCGCTTCCGCTGGCTGCAGGTACGCGATGACGGCGTACAGCCTCCCACCACCGCCGAGTCGCGCCATGGTTGGCTGCGGGAGTTGGCTACCGCGATGCGCGGCTTTTATTTTCATTCCTCCGCCCTGGGCCAGGGTACCTGCGTTGAAATGGCCGTGCCCATGGAGACCAGATAAATGGAGACCCGATAATGCCCACCCGCGTCTTCATCGTTGACGATCATCAAATCGTGCGTCAGGGTCTCACCATGCTGCTCGAGCGCGCCGGCATGGAACTCGCCGGCGAGGCCGCCGACGGCCAACAGGCGCTGCGCATGGTGGCGGAGCTGGATCCCGACGTGACCGTTATGGATGTGGGCCTGCCCATCCTCAACGGCCTCGAGACGGCGGCGGAGATGATCAAGCTCCGGCCCAAAATGCCGATCATCATGCTGACCATGTATTACGACCGTCAGCATGTGCTGCGCAGCCTGCGCGCCGGCGCGCGCGGCGTGGTGTCGAAGGCCCACGCCGCCGACCAGTTGGTGCGCGCGATTCGCGATGTGCAAAGGGGCAAGATACACCTCAGCCCCGAAATGTCCGAGGTGGTGATCGACGCTTTCCAGAATCAGGACGAGGGCGAGAGGGAGATGCTGACCCCGCGCGAGCTGCAAGTTCTGCAATTGGTCGCCGAGGGTAAGAGCATGAAAGAGGTGGCCGCCGCGCTGATGATCAGTGTCAAGACGGCGGAAACCCACCGCGCCCACACCATGGAGAAGCTCGATATTCACGAGACCGCCAGCCTGGTTCGCTACGCCATCCGCCGCGGCCTTCTCCAGGCCTAACTCCGGCGCGCGCCCTTAGGCGCCAATCAATAATTCACCTGATCCGGAAAGTGAATGGAAGTGGCGAGGGAGGTGGAGCGCAAGTTTGCTTCTAACTGTTTATTAGAAGGAGCAACGATGCGCAAGGAAAATGCCAACCTCCCGCCCGCGGAAATCATATTCGGTCACGCCCCCACCATGGCCGAGCCCCGGGCGCGGGCAACGACGCTGGTGGCGGGTGCGGCGCCCTCTCTGGCCCTGTTGACGGGGCCGCGCGGCAGCGGCAAGCGCACCCTGGCGCGCTGGCTGCATGCCGCCTCGCCCCGCTCGGCCCAGCCTTGGCGGACCTGGCCCGCCGCCGTCGATGGCGATGCCGCGCCCCTCGACGGCGCGCGCGGCACCGTCTATGTCGCCGAGTTGGGCGACCTCGCCCCCGCCCGCCAGTCCGAGTTACTCGCGGCTATCAACGACCCCCATCGCGCCTGGTCGCTCTTTGCCGCCACCGCCCGCGACCTCGACGCGGCCCGCGCCCAGGGCCGCTGCCTGCCCGAGCTGGCCGAGCGCCTGGCCGCCCATCGCATCGAACTGCCGCCGCTCCGCCAGCGCCGCGAGGATATTCCCGCCATCGCCCAGTACTGCCTGCGCAGCGCCGCCGAGCGCGAGTTCCGCACCGTCCCCGTGCTCAGCGCCCACAGCCTTAATATTCTTCTCACCCATTCCTGGCCCTGTAACATCGCGGAACTCGACGCCCTCATGGAGCGCGCCGCCGCCGCCGGCAGCGAAGCCGTCATCGCCGACGAGCTTCTCCACCCGCTCGCCCCCGACCAACCCCGCGGCGCCACCCTGCGCCGCGCCGCCCGCCAGGCTTCGCTCGACGCCCAGCGCCAGGTGATTCTGGAGGCGCTGCATGCCAGTCATTGGAACCGGCGCCGCGCCGCCCGCGCCCTCAATATCAGCTACCGCGCCCTGCTGTATAAGTTGCACGACACCGGCATCCCCGGCAAGCGCGCCTTGGCACGCCTGCTCGCCCCCGCGGCGGGAGGCAACTCATGAGTCACTCCTCCACCCTGGCACTCACTCTGACACTCTCACTATCACTCGCCGCCGCCGCCGCCGCGCAAGCCCCGGCGCCCGCGCCTTCCAGCGTCACCTCCGTGCCCCGGCTCGACGCCGAGTACAAGGTCGGGCCCGACGATCTGCTCGACATCGAGGTTTGGCATGAACCCGACATCTCCGGCAAGGTGCCGGTGCGTCCCGACGGCAAAATCTCCGTCCCCCTGGCGGGCGAGATAGTGGCCGCGGGCCAGACCGCGCCCGAACTGCAAGCCGCCATAGCCACCCGGCTGCGCCCCTACTTGAGCGACCCCGCGGTTACCGTCGTGGTGGATCAGGTAAACAGCCGCAAGGTGAATGTGCTCGGCCAGGTGTTGCATCCCGGCACCTATGCCCTCGGCACCGACACCCACGTGCTCGATGCCCTGGCCACCGCCGGCGGCCCCGCGCCCTTCGCTCATTTGAGCCGCATCTATGTGCTTCGGCGCCTGCCTTCCGGGCGCGTTCTTCGCTTCCCGTTCGATTACAAACAGGTGATCGCCGGCGGCAATCCAGGGCAGAACGCCCTGCTGCAGCCCGGCGATACCATCGTCGTCCCCTAAGTGCGTAATGCGTTTTCAACTCCAATTCGCGCTCGTACTGCCCGTGTTGTTCTCATTCGCCGCGGCCCAGCAATCCACGCCGTCCGCCCCGCCGCCGGCGAGCAGTAGTCAGTCCTCCAGTTCCTCGTCGTCGAATAACATTCCGGTGCCGTGGCTCCAGGCCATCGGCGCCGTGCCGACCTTGATCGACGACCCCTGGATTGTGGACCTCAAGCTTCGCACCGGCGACGACGGAAATGTCTTCAATGTCGCGCACAATGCCGTCAATAGCGAGCTGATCGAACCCGGCGCCCACGTGAGCTGGCATCAGGAGGCGTGGATGGAGCGCGAGCAAGTGTACGTCGACTATGACGGCGATGGCGTTATCTACCCCCGCTTCTCCGCCGTCAACCAGGGCAGCCAGGGCCTCGCTTTCCATGCCGAGGTCCAGCCCAGCGTGCGCTGGGACGTGCGCCTCAACAACGGCACCACCATGGAGTCGGGCCTGTTGTTCCTGACCCCGCACGCCCAAGCCGACGTGGTCACCGTCCAGCCGCTGGCCGGTAACCCGGGCGTCGCTACGCCCTACGCCAGCCAGTGGGATAACATCACCCGCCTCGACGCAAGTTATCAGACCAGCCAAAACGGCAGCGTTGACGTGTTCTCCAGTTATCGCCTGCAGCGGTTCAGAAATGTCGGCGCCAACGCGTCACTCCTCGACTCCACCGACTTTACCACCGGCGCCACCTACGTGTACCGCATGGCGCGAAACTGGTGGGTGGGTCCGACCATGTCGTTCGAGCGGCTCCGCTTCGGCGACGCCTCCAATGCCGGCCTCACCACCGCCTCCGGCGCCCTGACCTGGCAGGCCTCCCCCGTCTGGACGCTGGTCGGCTTTGCCGGCGCCCAGTACGTCAATCTCAATCAGCAGTTTCAACAGAACCTGTTCGGATCGCTCGTCACCATCCAATCGGATTCGAAGAACTGGCATCCCCAAATGGGCGGCAGCGTTGAACGCCGCTGGGACTGGCTGAGTGCCACCCTCTCCGCGCAGCGCTCCATCACCGACGGCGGCGGACTCCTGACGACCGTTACCGACACCTTCGAGCAACTCAAGCTGGCCCTGCCGCAGGACGCCGCGCAAGCCCTGGGCTGGCAGATTGACTGGTACTTGAGCAACAACAGTTCCCGCTCCCTCTCCCCCGGCTTCAGCCAGGGCGTGATCCGCGATCAACGCGCCGGCCTCACCATCAGCCGCCGCCTGAGCGATCGCAGCGCGCTCGAATTCTCCGATCAGTTCGTGCGTCAACGCGCCGTCGGTCTGCCCAACATCGATAGCGCTACCCGTAACATCGCGACCGTCGGTCTGAGCTTCCGGCTCGCCGGCCCGCCCCAGGGGAGTATCTCCCAGTAAGGCAACCAACACCGCCATGACTAAAGATCACCAAGACGCGCAAGCCGACACCAAAACCTGGAACGCACGTGAATTCCTCATCGCCGCCCGCCGCCACCGCTGGCTGCTGCTCGCCCCGCTGTTTGCGCTCGGCCTGGGCGGCGCCGCCCTCACTTACTACATGCCGGCGCAATACCGCTCCGAGGCCCTGATCCAGATCCAGCAGCAGCAAGTGCCCGCCCGCTATGTCGCTCCCAATGTAACCACCACCGCCGCCGACCGGCTCCAGGCGATCAAGCAGGAGATCCTCAGCCGCACCCGCCTGCAGAGCTTGATCGAGTCCATGAACCTGTACCCCAATGAGCGCGCCCACATGCCCATGGACAAGATCGTGGATCGGATGGCCGCCGACGTGACCGTCACCACCGTCGTCGCCCCCGACGCGCCCGACGTCCTGACCGGCTTCCGCATCGCCTACCTCGCGCCCTCGGCGGCGGTGGCGCAGCGGGTGGTCAACCAATTGAGCTCGCTCTTCATCAGCGACAACCTGACCGCGCGCGCCGCCCAGTCGGCCAGCACCACCAACTTCCTGCAATCGCAGCTCAAGGACGCGGAACAAAACCTGCAGCAGCGCGGCGACGCGCTGCGCGCTTTCAAGCTGCACAATCTCGGGCAATTACCCGAGCAGGAGCAGGGCAATCTTGAAATCCTCTCCAGCCTGCAGACCGAGTACAACTCCGCTTCCAACGACCTCGACCGCGCCCAGCAGGAAAAGGCGTACTACGAATCGGTGCAGGCGCAGTACGCCGCCGACCCCCATGCCGCCCATGCCACGCTCGACCCGGATTCGCCCCAGGCCAAGCTGGAAACGCTGGAGGCCAAGCTGGCCCAGCTCGAAGCCACCCACACCGACAAATATCCTGACGTCGTCGCCACCAAGCAGGAAATTGCCCGCTGGAAGGCGATTGCCGCCGCCACTCCCGCCCCCGCCGGCAAGACCGGCACGCCCGCCAACGCCGCCGCCGGCCAACCGGTGATGATCGAAGCCGCCAGCCGCCTGCAGGCCCTCGACCTCGAAATCGCCAGCCGCCGCAAGGACATGGCCGACCTGCAGAATCGCATCAAGACGGTGCAGCAGGGTCTCAGCATCACCCCCGTGCGCGAGCAGGAGCTGGATTCCCTGACCCAGGCTTTCAACGACGCGCAAAAGAGTTATCAGTCACTCCTGACCCGCACCCAGGATTCCCAGCTCGCCACCGACCTTGAGGAAAGCCAGCAGGGCGAGCGCTTCCAATTGGTCGACCCCGCCTCGCTGCCGCGCTCCCCTGTCAGCCCCAATCGGCCGCTGCTGTTGATTGGCGGCTGGTTGCTGGGCTTGCTCGCCGGCTGCGGACTCGTGTTTCTGCGTGAATACACCGATTCCAGCCTGCGCGGCGAGGCCGGCGTGGCCTGCTTCACCTCGGTGCCGGTGTTGGCCAGCATCCCCCAACTCACCTCGCCGCTGCGCGGCCGTCGCGTCCACCGGCGCTGGCTGCTCGAGGCTTCCGCCGTTTCTCTTCTCGCGGTGCTGGCCGTCGCCAGCGTCGTCTTCAACCTGGGGATCTTCTAACGTGTACGAAAAACACTTCCATCTTCAATGTGATCCCTTCGCGGTGAGCCCCGATCCGCGCTTCCTTTTCTCCACTCCGGCCTACGCCGAGGCTCTCGCCGGTCTCGCCTACGGCATCCAGTCGCGCAAGGGCATGATCTCGCTCACCGGCGAGGTCGGCACCGGCAAAACCCTGGCGGTCCGCTGCCTGTTGCGCGCGCTTGACCCGCAGTCCCACGCCTGCTGCTTCCTCTTCCACAGCCAACTCGCGGCCGACGACATTCTGCGCTACCTCCTGGCCGATCTCGGGCAGGAGCCGCAGCCGGGTCCAAAATCGGCCCTCCTGCTCCAGCTCAGCGCTCATCTGGTCAAGCTTTTCGCTCAGGGCGTCACGCCCGTTCTAATCCTCGACGAGGCCCAGAATTATGGCCCCGAAACGCTCGAGGAAGTGCGCTTGCTGACCAATCTCGAAACCGCGGAAACCAAACTCCTGCAGGTGGTCCTGGTCGGCCAGCCCGAGCTCGATGCCAAGCTCGATTCCTACGGCCTCCGGCAATTGCGCCAGCGCATCATGCTCCGTCTGCGCCTCGCCCCGCTCGGTCCGGAGCAGACTGGCCTCTATATCGAAAGCCGTCTCCGCCTGGCCGGCCACGCCGATGGCCGCCTGTTCACGCCCGCCGCAGTGCGCCTCATCCAACAGGCCTCCGGCGGCATCCCCCGGCTCATCAATGTGCTCTGCGCCAACGCGCTGCTCTCCGCTTTTGCCCAGGGCGCGCAGCGGGTCGAGGTGGATGCCATCGAAGAAGCAGCCAATGATCTCGGTTTGATTCCCCAGCTCGAATTTCATCTGACGCAAGGAGGCGTGCAATGAGCCGTATTCTCGATGCCGTCCGCCGCGCCGAACAGGAGCGCGGGACGTCCGCCCGCGCCCAGGGTTCGGTCATGGAGTTACTCGTCTCCGCCCAAGCCGCCGCCGCGCGTCCGCCGCTGCGGTTTCCGCCCATCGAGTACCGCTCCGATAGCGAGCAACTGCGCGCCTGCGGTATGGATCCCGGCTCCCAGGTCGCCGCCGAGCGCTTTCGCCAACTCCGCTACCGCCTCGACAACTGGCGCGCCCGCCAGGCTGACGGAGTGCTGCTCGTCACCAGTGCCATTCCCGGCGAGGGTAAAACGCTGGTCGCCACCAACCTCGCCGAAACCCTGGCCCAATCCTCGGCCCGCGTGCTCCTGGTTGACGCCGACATGCGCCGCCCCGGCGTGGCCGAAGCCCTCGGCCTCGAACGCCTCCCCGGCCTCGCCGAAATCCTGCGCGGCGAGGTGGAATGGCGCGATGCCTGCCGTGAAATCCAGCTTCTCAATCACGCCTATCTCCCCGCCGGCAACGGCGGCGCCGCCGCCGCCGAGTTGCTGGCTAACGGTCGGGTCAAAACCCTGCTGGAGGAGGCGGCGCAGGAGTTCGATTGGGTGATCGTTGACTCCGCTCCGCTTGCCCCCTTCGCCGACAGCCTCTATCTCGCCGCCGCCAGCCGCGGCGTATTGCTCGTCGCCCGCGATCAGTTCACCCCCTCCAAAGTGTTTCAATCCGTGCTCGAATCGCTTTCCGAGTTCCCCCTGGTCGGCATCGTGCTGAACGCGGTCGAAACCGGCGAGCGCGACCGTTATTACTACGACTATTACCGCGAGTCCCACGAACCTGAACGGAGTGTAAAGTCATGACCCGCGCGATGGAAACGTTGCTCCCCCGGCGCCTGCTCCTGCTCGCCGCCAGCGATGCCGTGTTGGTCGGCGCCATTCTCGCCGCCACCAGCCTCGCTGTGGCCCGCCTGCAGTGGGATGCTCTTGCCACCGTTTCCATCGCGCCCATCGCCATCGTCTGCGTCGTGGTCCTGGTCTGCCTGCATGGCTTCGACCTGTATCAGGTTCGCATCGCCGCCAACCCGCGCGAAGTGGCGACCCGCCTCAGCCAGGTGCTCGGTACCGCCTGCATCGTGCTCGCCGGCCTCTACTCGCTCGCTCCCCACCTGCTGCTCGACCGCGACGTGGTGCTCGCCGGTTCTCTGATTACCGGCACCGCGCTCGTCATCAATCGCCGCGTCTTTCTGCTGCTCAATCACTCCCGCGCGTTTTCCGAGCGCGCCCTTCTGCTTGGCAGCGGACAACTGGCCCTCGCCCTCGCCGAGGAACTCGAACGCCACCCCGAGCACGGCTTGTACCAGGTCGCCTGGCTGCCCGATTTCACCGACGAAGCCTCGTTGCTGCGTGAGGTCGCCAACACCCGCGCCCAGCGCGTGATTCTCGCTCTCGACAACCACCAGCGCCTGCCCCTCGAGGCCTTGGTCGAACTCCGCAGCCAGGGTGTCCGCGTCGAGCGCGGCGCCGAAGCCTATGAAGAGGCGACCGCCAAGGTCCCGCTCGACAGTCTCAGCCTGGGCTGGCTCTTGTCGCTCGACAGCGCCTCGCCCCGCCTGCGCGCCGCCACCAAGCGCGCCCTCTCTATCGTCGTCGCCGCGCCGGCGCTGCTGGTGCTCTCGCCCCTCATGGCGCTGGTCGCGGTGTTGATCCGACTCGATTCGCCCGGCCCCGCCTTGTTTTGCCAGGAGCGCGTCGGTCAGGGCGGCCGGAAGTTCACCCTCTACAAGTTCCGCTCCATGACCACCGACCCCGAGCGCCACGGCGACAATCTGCCCTGTCAGGCCGGCGACCGGCGCATCACCCGGCTCGGCCGCCTGCTGCGCCGCACCCGCCTCGATGAAATGCCGCAGCTCTTCAACGTGCTGCGCGGCGACATTGCCCTCGTCGGCCCCCGGCCCTTTATGGCCAGCCAGGAAGCCGAATTGGTCGAAAAGATTCCGTACTACCGCTACCGCTGGGCGGCCAAGCCCGGCCTCACCGGATGGGCTCAAATCCACCGCGGCTACTGCGCCACCGTGGCCGACAACACCGACAAGCTCGCCTACGACCTCTTTTACATCAAACACCAGTCACTCGGGCTCGACGTTCTGATACTTTTCCAAACTCTCAAAATCATGCTGCTCGGCCGGGGAGCTCGTTAAGACAATGCCTACACGACTGTTCGAATTCATCTTCTGGGCCAGCGCCTTCTGGTGCGCTTACACCTATCTGCTTTACCCCGTGCTGCTCTGGATGGCGAGCGTTCTGGTGCAGGTGCGCCGTGACTGGCGCTACAGTTGCCGCGCCCGCGAGCGCCGCATCGAGGCCCTCGGCGTGGACGACTGCCCCAGCGTCAGCCTGGTCATTCCCGTCCACAACGAGGAAGCCTTCCTCGCCGCCAAGCTCGACAACCTCTTCGAACTCGATTATCCCGCCTCCCGCCTCGAGACTATTTTCGTCGCCGACGGCTGCACCGACTCGAGCGTTGCTCTGCTGCGCGCCCGTGGCGGTCATCGCATCATCGAACTGCCCCGCGCCCAGGGCAAGGCCAACGCCCTGAATGTTGGCGTCGCCGCCGCCCGCAACGAAGTCGTCGTGCTCTGCGATGCCGCCACGCTGCTCGCGCCCGATGCGGTGCGCAAGCTGGTGCGCCACTTCCACCGTCCCGAGGTCGGCCTGGTCTGCGGCACGCTGCAATTCGAGGGATCCGCCGAATCCCGCGCCACCGAGGGACTCTACTGGCGCTTCGAGTGTCTGCTGCGCGTCTTCGAGGCCCGCCTGGGCGCGACCCTCACCGCCAGCGGCGCCCTCTATGCATTGCGCCGTTCCTGCTTCCGCCCGCTCGCCACCGGCGAGTTAATTGACGACTTCATGATTCCCATGCAGACCCGCGCCCAGGGTTTCAGCGTCGTCCACGACCCGGAAGCGCGGGCCACCGACTTCGCCGCAGACGATATCGAAGGCGAATTCTCGCGCCGCGTCCGCCTCGCCGTGGGCAGCTTCCGCGCCCTTGGCCGTCTGCTCCGCATTCGGGTCGGCGGGCTAACCCGCTGGGCTTTCCTCTCCCACAAAGTCGGTCGCTGGCTGGTGCCCTTCGTCCTCATGGCGGCGCTCGTCAGCAGTGCGGCGCTCGCCGGCCAGCCTCTCTACCGCGGCCTGTTGTTGCTGCAAGTCTGCTTTTATGCGTGGGCCGGACTGGGCTGGGCGCTCCGCCGCCGCGTCTCACCCAAATTGCGTTCGGCTTCGTTCGCCTATTACCTGCTCGCTATGAACGCCGCTTTCGTGGTGGGTCTGGCCCAAATCGCATTTCGCCATGGAGAAACCAAATGGCACTAATGCGTCCCTCGGCCGATCAGTTTCCAGTTCTTCTGTATCACGGCATCGCCGCTCCAGGTTCCGTGCCGCCCGCCGGCGAGCGCAAGTTCTGGTTGAGCGTCTCGCAATGGCGCCAACACCTTGCCGTAATTCTGCGCCAGCCCCGCCGTGTCGCGACCCTCGCCGCCGCCCCTTCGCATTCCTTGGTGATCGCCTTCGATGACGGACACGCCTCCGACTACGAGTACGCCTTCCCGGCGCTGCTCGAAGCCGGCTTTTTCGCGGAATTCTTCATCAATCCCTCGACCATCGGCCGGCCCGGCTTCATGACCTGGTCCCAGGTGCGCGAGCTCGCCCAGGCCGGCATGCGCATCGAGTCCCACGGATGGGCCCACGAAGACCACACCTGCCTGACCGACTTCAACCTGCTGGCCCGCTTGATCCGCGCCAAGCTCACCATCGAGCACCACACCCAGCGCGAGGCGGCTTACTTCGCCGCGCCCTACGGCTTCACCGATCGCCGCCTCGAACGCGAAGCTTTGCGCGCCGGCTACACCGGCGTGTGTACGTCCAGCAACCGCTGGGCCCGTCCCCACCAATCGGTCATTCCCCGCGTTGCCATGCATGCCCATACCACGGCGGCCGGCTTGACCGCGCTCCTTTCCGGCAGTGCGCGCGCCGTTCACGTCCCGGTGCTCCGCCACTGCCTCGTCTCCATCCCCGGCCACGCCTGGTTCCGCTTGCAAGCCTTGCGCGCCAGCGGTAAGCGCGGCGAACCCACCGCTGGGCCCACGCCCATCAAAGGAGCTGCATGAAGACACCCATCCATATTTTCGTTCTTATCGACGCTCTCGGCTCCGCCTGCCGGCCGGCGCAAAGCTTCATGGCCGAGCGCCTGCCCTTCCGCCAATCGCTCGAAACCGTGCTCGGTTTCAGCAGCGGCGCGGTGCCCACCATTCTCACCGGCGAGTTGCCCTGCAAGACCGGCCATTGGAACTTGTTCTATTACGACCCCGAACTCTCGCCCTTCCGCTGGTTGCGCTCCGCCTCTTTCCTCCCCGACGGCATCCTGGGTCATCGCGTCACCCGCCGCCTGTTGACCGAAACCGGACGCCGCGTCCTCGGCCTCGGCCCCCTGTTCGAGGCTTCGCTTCCGCCCCGCCAGTTGCCGCTCTTCAACTTTGTCGAAAAGCGAAATCTCTTCGCCCCCGGTGGTGTCTCCGGAGCCCCAACCATCTTCGACCGCCTCGAAGCCGCCCGCGTCCGCTACCGCGTCTACTCCTACCACCATCAAACCGACGCCGAAATCCTCGACTCCGCCACCGCCGATGTCCGCGACCGCCGCGCCGAAGTCTTCTTCCTCTATCTCTCCGAGATGGATGGCTTCCTCCACTTTCATTGCGGTGACGACGTCGCCGTCGCCGAACGTCTCCGCGTTTACGAGCGCAAGCTGTCGGCGCTTTTCGACCTCGCCGGCTCCGGCGGACGCGAGTTGACCTTCAGCATCTTCTCCGATCACGGCATGGCGCCGGTCAGGAACCGTGTCGATCTCGCCGGCGAAATCGACCGCCTCGGCCTGCGCGCCGGCGCCGATTTCCTTTCCGTCTACGACTCCACCATGGCCCGCTTCTGGTTCTTCTCCGACGCCGCCCGTGCCGCGGTCGAGGCCTGCCTCGCCGCGCAATCCTGCGGCCGCGTCGTTCCCGAGAGCGAGCTCAAGTCGCTCGGCGTCCATTTCCCCGATCATCGCTTCGGCGAGCTGGTCTTCCTGCTCCATCCCGGCGGCATCATCGCCAAAAGCCATTTCAACGGCGGCGGATGGAATCCCGTCGGCATGCATGGCTATCACCCTGACGATCCCGATTCCAGCGCCATCTTCCTCAGCAACGTCGTCCGTCCCCCGATGTCCCACATCAAAGACATTTTCCCGGCCATGGCCGAGAGCGCAACCGTTGGTGTGCAGTAATGATTTCCCGCGTGCCCAAGAGCAATCTCGTCTCGGTGCTTTACTTTTCCAACGAAAGCGTCCGCGGAGGTGTCGAAGAGCATCTCCTCACGCTGCTGCGCGGCCTCGATCGGCAGCGCTTCCGCCCCTATCTCGCCTGTACGCCCGAGTTGGCCGAGGCGCTGGCCGCCGATCTGCCCGGCGATGTGATTGTCGCGCCCATTCGTCTGCGTTCGCCGCGCGACTTCACCGGCGCCGCCGCCCTGGCCTCGCTGCTGCGCTGTATTCGCGCCGAAATTCTCCACTCCCATCTCTTCTTCGCCAGCCTGCTCGCCGCTCCCATCGCCCGCGCCTGCCGCGTTCCGGTGGTGATCGAAACGCCGCACGTGCGCGAGCACTGGCGTCATGGATGGAAAGCTTCCCACCGCATTGACCGCTGGGCGGCGCGCCTGGTGGATCGTTTCATCGCCGTCTCCGAATCCAACGCCGAATATCTGCGCTCGGAAAAAGGCCTGCCCGCCGCCAAGGTCACGACCATTCGCAATGGATGCGACATAGCCCGCTTTCAGCCCGACCGCGCCCCCTCGCCCGAACTCCGCCGCCGCTACGGTGTATCGCCAGCCGACCCGGTGCTGGTCATGGTCGCCCGGCTCGAACCGCAAAAAGGCCACGAGGTGCTCTTCGCCGCCATGCCCCGCCTGCTCGCGCTTCATCCACGCCTCAAGCTTCTCTGCGTCGGCGACGGCGCCCTGCGCGGCTCGCTCGAAGCCAGGCGGCGGCAGCTCGGCCTCGACCAAGCCGTCCACTTCGCGGGCTTTCAGGCCGACATCGGCGCCTTTCTCGCCCTCGCCACCGCCACCGTGCTGCCCTCGCACTACGAGGGTCTGCCGCTCGCCGCCATCGAATCGCTCGCCGCAGGCAAGCCCGTGCTGGCCAGCGCGGTTGATGGCACACCGGAAGTCGTGCGCAACGGAGAAACCGGCTTGACGTTCCCGGCGGGAAATCCCGACGCCATCGTCGACGCCGTCTCCACCGCGCTCGCCGACCGCGATCGCTGCCTCGCCTGGGGGCGCGCCGGCCGGCGCCTGGTCGAAGACCAATTCTCCCATCGCGCCCAGCTCCGTCAAACCGAATCGCTTTATCTCAATACCTGGGAGGCCGCCGCGCACGCATGAACGCCGCTCTGTCCACCCCCGCCACCCTCCGCCGCCGCACCCGCCTCGCCGTTTCCGAGGTGCTGGCGGAAGTCTGCGGCGCGCGCTGGCCCCGCCATCTCCGGGCGCTGATTCTGACCGGCAGCATGGCGCGCGACGAGGCCACCGCCTACGAATGCGACGGCGTGCTCACCGTTGCCGGCGACGCCGAGTGCCTCGCCGTCTTCTCCCGCCGCTGGGACATTCCCGCGGCGCGCGGCTTCGCCCAGGCCGCCCTCGATGCCGAGCGCCGCTTGCGCGCCCAGGCCGTCGCCTGCCCGGTCGGCGTCTCCGGTGTCGCTTTCGGATACCTGCGCGACAACCCGCCCCACTGCTTCGGTCTCGAACTCCGCCAGGCTGGGCGCGTCATTTGGGGCGACCTCGATGTGCTGGGCTTAATGCCCGGCTATAGCGCCTGCGACATCCCGCTCCGCGACGGCTTTAACCTGCTCTCCAACCGGATGGTCGAGTACCTCGCCGCCGCCACCGCTCCGGCCGCCGCGCTCGACTACGCGGCCCTGAAATTGGGGCTCGACACCGGCACCGCCTATCTCATCTCCCGCCGGCGCTTCGTCACCGGTTACGCCGCCCGCCAGCAGGTGCTGGCCCGCCTCAGCGCCCCCTGTGCCGCCGAGACCTTGCTCTGCACCCAGCTCAAACTCGCCGCCGCGCCGCCCGCACTGACCGCCGAACAGAAGGATCGCATCCTACAGCGCGCCATCGCCCTCTGGCATACGCTGCGCCGCCGTCTTCCCCGCGCCACCTGGCCGATGCGCCTGCGTACCGCCGCCAACTCGCTCCGCCACGGAAGTCTGCAAACCCGCACTCGCATCTACGCCGCCGCCGTCGCCGCTCTCGAGGCGCGCGATTTCAGCTCGGCCGGCGCCATTGTGGCCGATTACCGGCGCTTGGTCGAGCACACGAGGGCTTAATGAAAATACTTTTCCTCTGCCTCGACCTCACCTACCCGCCCTCCAACGGGCTCACCATGCGCACCTGGTCGGTGGCCCGCGCTCTCGCCGCCGACGGACACCAGGTGCACATGCTCGGGTTCGGCGCGGGCGGCCCCTATCCGCGTGAAATCGCCTCCCTCACCGCTGTGCCTTTCAGCGCCCCCAGCCTGACCTCGGCCGCCGGGTTCACCGCTCGCATTCAGTCGCTGGGCCGCGGCCAGGCCTACAGCGCCACCCGCTTCACCTGCCCGGCCATGGGTGCGGCGGTCGAGCGCGCCCTCGCTTCCGGCGGCTACGACACTGTCCTCGCCGATTCGACCTATTCGACGCAGAACCTGCCCGCCAAGCTCAATCTCCCACTCATCATCAACACCCATAACCTCGAGTATCGCGTCTTGCAGCGCTTCGCCGCCCAGGAGCGCCATCCCGTGCGCCGCACCTATGCCGCCCTCGAGTGGCGCTGGCTGCGCCTGTGGGAGGCGAACGCGCTGGCGCGCGCCCAGCTCATCTTCGCCTGCAGCGATATCGATCAGGCCGGAATCGAAAGCCTCGTCCCCGGCATCCGCTGTGCTGTCATCCCCAACGCCGTCTCGACCACCTACTACCGGCCCGCGCCCGGCAATCGTTTCGAGCCCGACACCGTGCTCTACACCGGCGGACTCGACTGGCACCCCAACCGCGACGCGGTCATGTTTTTCGCCCGCGACGTGATGCCGCGTCTGCGCCAGCTCGTCCCCGCCGTGCGATTTCTCATCGCCGGCCGAACCCCACCCGCGGGATTCGCCCGCCGTCTGGCCGCGATTCCCGACGTCCATTACCTCGGCCAGGTGCCTGACATGCGCCCCATCATTGCCCACGCCCACATGTGCGTCGTCCCCCTCCGCATGGGCAGCGGCACCCGGCTCAAGATCCTCGAAGCCGCCGCCATGGGCAAGGCCATGGTTTCCACCGGTCTCGGCGCCGAAGGCCTCGACTTCCGCCACGGACGCGACATCCTGCTCGCCAACAGCGCCGACGATTTCGCCCGCGCCACCGCCCGGGTTCTACTCTCCCGCACCCTGGCCGCCCGCCTTGGCGCCTCCGCCCGCGCCACCGTCGAGCGGCTTTACAGCCAGGCCAGCCTTCAGTTGGAGCTGCGCGCGGCGCTTGACCCGGTGCCGCGCCGTCGCATCGAAGGAGCCCGCGCGGCATGATTTTCTTTTATATCCTCGTGTTCGGCATGCCGCTGGTGAATCAGCCGCTGTTCGCGTCCTTTCTCAGCGACTTGACCATAGCCAAGTACATGGGCGCCGCCAGCGCGCTCTATGCCGTTTACTGGCTTATCCGCCGCAGCCATTTGCCGGCGGCCATGCATTGCAAAATGCTGGTCGCGCTGATTGCTTTTTATCTCGTGGCTCTCGTCTCCCACTTCACCCGCAGCTTGCCGGTGCCCTGGGATCTCAGCCCTTTCCTCAGCTTGACTTCCTTCGTCGTTCTCTACTTCATCGTCGCCGTATTGGTGGATCAGCCCAAGCGCCTGCGCTGGGTTTACCGCACTGCCATTCTCGCCGTCACCGTCGGCGCCATGTACATGGTCCGCGAATGGAAGGAGTATCACCTCCTCTACCGCGACTTCCGCCCTGGCTTCGTCGTAGGCGATGCCAACTACTTCACCCTCTCCGCTCTCCTTTGTATCCCCGTCGCGGTGATGTTGCTGCGCGGCAAGTCCAGTCTGACCGAGAAATGCTTTCTTGCCTTCAGCCTTGCCGTCACGCTGGTCGCGATCGTTCTCGGCGGCTCGCGCGGCGGCTTCCTCGGACTTGTCGTTGAGACGGTGTTGTTCTTGTGGGTCGAGCGCCGCCGGCTCGGCGGTCTAATCGCGATTGCCGTGTTGGCCGCGCCTCTTTTCGTCCTATTGCCGCAGTCGCCTCTGGCCCGCCTGCTCCACCCCGACTACAGCGCCAATGCTGCCGAACAATATCGTCTCGTCACCTGGGCCGCCGGTATCCGGATGTTCCGCGCCCATCCCATTGCCGGTGTCGGCCTTGGCAATTTCAAGGCCCTAACGCTCTCTTATGAAACCGGCAATGCCAGGGTGCTCACATTGGCGCACAACACCTACATCGAGGTCGCCGCCGAGTTGGGCTTGCCCGGCCTGCTGCTCTTTATTTTCATTTTTGTCGGCGGCTTGCGCAATGCCGGCGTCGCCGCACGCCTCGCTCCCGCCGACCACTGGATTTCGCAAACCTCCCGCGGTGTGCAAATCGGCCTCATCGGCTGTGCCGTGGGTATCTTCTTCCTATCCGCGGAACAACAAAAGCTGATGTGGCTCATGTTGTTCATCACGCCCTGCGTTCGCGAGCTCGCCGGGCAGGTCGCCCACCCTGCGCCGGCGCGCGTCCCTGTGCGGGCCGCCGCGCCTCGCCTCGCGCCGTCGCCAACCCCGGCCATGGTTACCAGGGCCCGCACCCTGGCGGAGATGTTCCGATGACGCGCCGCCAATGCCTCGCTCATTTGGCCGCCGCCGCGTGCGCCGCCCCGCTGCTGCGACGCCTGCCTGGCGCCGTTGCCCAGAGCCCGCGCCCCGGGTTTTTCCGCCTCACTCGCCGCCGTTCCCGCTGGATGCTGCTCGATCCCGCTGGCCGGCCCTTTTTCATGCGGGCCGTCTACGGCGTCGACTGGAGCGACGGCGGTGTCGCCGCCGAACTGGCCTTCAGGCAGGATTTTAACCAACAGCCGCTGCTTTTCGCCAAGCACGCGGTGAACGAACTCCGCTCCTGGGGCTTCAACACCCTCGGATGTTACGCCACCGACTACGCTCTTCCGGTCGGAACCTATTCCCGCGAGCAAGGTAACCCGGAAGAAATGCCGTTCATACGGGGGCTCAATGTCTCCTGGTATGGCGCCCTCAACACCGGTAACTTCGCTCCCGCCCCCTTCAAGACCCTTCTAGCTGGCGCTGTCGATCGCCGCGTGTATCGCGACTGGCCCGGCCACGTCCCCGATGTCTTCGATCCTAACTTCGCTGTCTACGCTCGCGCCGTCGCCGATGATCGCGCCAACCCCGGCCACCAGGCTGAATTTACCCACCCCCTGGCTGCTTCGCCGTGGCTGTTGGCCACCATTGCCGATGATAGTGACGACTTGTTCGGTTTTGGCCCCGGCCCTGAAATCCCGGGCGTCGGTGGCGTAGTCCATCCCCACCTGGGCTGGGTTGTCGCCATCACCGCTCCCTACCAAAATGTGAATACCGAGGTCGGTGCGGCCCTTGGCTCCCGCCATCGCATCACTTACACCGATTCCACTGTCTATGCCAAGGCGGCGTGGAGCGCCTATCTGCAAACCAAGTATCACTCAATCGCCAACCTCAACTTAGCTTGGGGCGCGCAGTACACCACCTTTGGCAGTGACGGTGGCTGGCCCAGCGGCAGCGGCGTGCTCGATGAAAGCGGCCGCCATGCCTGGCTTGGAAGCGCCCGTGGTGATGACGCCCCGCCAGCCGTTCGCGCCGATCTCGACGCTTTCCTCTCCCTCTACGCTGAACGCTACTACCAAACTACCTCCGCTGCCATTCGCGCCGCCGATCCCAACCACTTGGTCTTCAGTGACGTGCTCGACGGCTTCGGTGGCCTTACCCGCGCCCCCATCTTGCGCGCCGCCGGCCGCTACTGCGATGCCCTTCAACTCGCCCTTAACCGCGAGCGTCCGGAGGTGCTGGATCGCAGCTATTCCATTGCCCCCAAGCCGGTCTTCGCCTGGCTCGGTTTTCGCGCCGACGCCGACTCCGCCCTGCACGGGCGGGATGCGGTGGACGGCGTCTACAACTTCGCATCCCAGGCCGACCGCGCCCAAGCCTACACGACTGAAATCGACTGGATGTTTCACCACCGCGTCCACGACCGGGATTACCCCATCTTCGGCTTTGCTTGGTGGGAATACATGGACAAGCTCGGCGAACGCGCCAACTGGGGCTTGGTCAATCCCAGCGGCGCCGCCTACACCGGCTTCGTCAACGCGGTCACCGCCGCCAACCGGCAAGTAGACCGGGAATTACAAAGGCTTACTAATTAACTATGCGTCGTAGCATCCTATCGAACGGAGCGGGTCTCGTGGTCGCCGGGGTGGTGTCGTTTCTCATCGCCCCGTTGATGATCCACCGCCTGGGCGCGGCCATCTTCGGCATCTGGGTGCTTGCATCCTCCCTGGTTGATTACTCCGGTCTCTTCGACAACGGCCTCCGTTACGGCCTCTTCCGCTTTGTTGCCCGCGATTGGGGCGCCGGCGATCGCCAGGGCCTCAATCGCACCATGGCCAACGCCCTCGCGCTCAACTGCGCCTCCGCATGTTTGGTCTTGCTGCTCCTGCCCCTCATCCTGCTCTGGGCCCCCCGCATCTTCCCCGCCGCCGCCGGCTCCGCCTTCCACGACACCCTGCTGCTGATGGCGATCAGCCTCGCCCTCCTGTTTCCAGCGCGCACGCTCGGCAACTACATGAGCGGCATCCGCCGCTTTGATCTTTTCAATGTCGCCACCATCGCCGCGGTGTTGCTCCGTAACGGCCTGGTGGCCGTGCTGCTGCTTCGCGGCCATGGCATCGTCTCACTTGCGGGCGCCACGCTGGTTTCCGCCATATTCCTATTGCTTCTCAACCTGGTGCTGCTCCGCTGGGCCGATCCCGGCCTCGTGTTCTCAGCCCGCCTGGCCAGTTGGTCGGGCGCGCGCGAGCTCTTCGTTTACGGCGGCTTTGCGTTTGTCGTTCTGGGCGGTGAGTCGTTGCGCTCTTACACGGATGCGCTCGTGATTGCCCGCGCCCTTACCGTCGCCTTGATCACGCCTTTCAACGTCGCTACCCGTCTCATTGAGTATGCCAAGAGCGTCCTGTCGGCTATTGCATCCCCACTGACCGGGCGGATGTGCGAACTGGTCGGCCGCAATGACCAAGCCGCCCTACGCCGCCTTTACCTGCGGGCCACTCGCTATTTCGCCTTGATCGCAGCCTATTTCGGACTGCTCTTTTATTTCGATGGCCGTGCCTTGATCAAACTATGGGTCGGTCCCGAGTACGCCTCCAGCTACTCCCTCCTCTTGATTCTCGTTTCAGGCTACCTGCTTGCTTGGGCCCAGTTCCCATCCAACCAACTTCTCTTGTCCGTCGCCCGGCATCGCTTCCTGGCTGGGCTCACGCTCGCCGAGGGTTTGGTAAACCTTGGCCTTAGCTTTCACTGGTCCCATAGTTATGGCCTGAGCGGTGTGGCGTGGGGCACGGCCGTCCCGCTTTTCATCGCCAGCGTCGCCATCGAACCATGGTACGTCCTCCACGTTGCCGGCATTCGGCTGGGCGAGTACCTCCGCCTCGGTTTCGCTCGCGCCGCGATCACGGCCCTCGCGGCGGGTGCCCTGCTGACCTTCGTCCTGGCGCCCACTACGGATTCGGGCTGGATCCGTCTTTGTGCGACCGGCTTGGGCCAATCCATACTCTTCGCCCTTTGCGCCATCGCCTTCGGGCTGGTCACAAGCGAGCGGCAAAAACTGAATTTCGGCCTCCGTCGAGCCTTCATCGGCATCGGTCGCCGATTCGCGGCTCCGGCCCCTCCTGCAACCGGAGTCGCTCGGAGCGTTACCCCGGGAGCTACCCAATGACACTCAGCGCCTTCGTCCCCACGAGAACCTGGTTCACGGGCGAAAATCTCAACAGACTCGCCGCCTACGCCCTCGCCGCGTTCGCGTTGGTGATCTACTGGCCCGTGATCACCGGCCTGGTCGCGCAATGGTATACCGACCCTAATTATGGTCACGGTTTTCTTGTTGCTCCCTTGGCCGTCTACCTGTTGTGGCGCAGCCGCCGTCGCTGGCGTGGCCAACCACTGCGCCCCAACCCGTTCGGCGCGGCATTAATGCTGCTTGCCGCCGCCATGCTCGTCTTTGGCCGTCTGGCGGCCGAATTGTTCTTCGCCCGGATTTCACTGCTGATCGGCCTCGCCGGCGTCATCGTTCTATTCGCGGGCTGGCGCCGCCTGCGGGCCTGGGCATTTCCCTTCGGCTTCTTGTTTTTGATGATTCCGCTCCCGGCGGTCATTTACTACCAAATTACCTTCCCGCTGCAGCTTCTCGCCTCCCGGCTCGCTGGCACCGGCCTCGACCTGCTGCAAATCCCCGCCTTGCGCGAAGGCAACACCATCATGCTGCCTAACTACACCATGTCGGTCGCCGATGCCTGCAGCGGTATACGCTCATTGTTCTCGCTTATTACGTTGGCCGTCGGCTACAGTTACTTTACTGAATCCCGGTTGCGCATTCGCGCTTTGCTCGTCGTTTGCATGGTGCCCATAGCCATCTTCGCCAACGGCCTGCGCATCCTCGGCACCGGGATACTTACATACAATTTCGGCGCGAAATATGCCGAAGGTTTCTTTCATGCCTTCTCCGGATGGCTGATTTTTGTCGTCTCCCTGGGCCTTTTGCTATTGCTGCACGCTGCCCTGCGGCGGCCGTGGCGCGCCCGCCTCCCTCTCTCCCACCCGGTGCCCCTGGCGGCCCAGATGAAACCGGAGCAAATATGAAAACCGCCTTCCTCTTCACCGCCGCTTTGTTGCTCGCGACATTTTTCTCACTCGGCGCTCTGCAACATGCTGAGGAGGTTCCGCCGGCCGTGCCTCTGAGCCAGTTTCCATCGCAATTCGCCGGATGGACGAGCTCCGACTTGGCCCTCGATCCGTCAGTCCTCGCCATGGCCGGCGTGCATGACTATCTCAATCGTCGTTTCACCGAGCCCGGCCAGGTTCTCGAGTTATACGTTGGCTACTATCCCACGCAGCGCACCGGCGACACGATTCATTCCCCCAAAAACTGTCTGCCCGGCGGCGGCTGGGTGCCGCTGCAGGCGCGCGAGCAAACCATCGCGATCCCCGGCCACGCCCCCATCCGTGTCAACGACTACGCCGTCGCCAAGGGTACCGATCAAGCCGTCGTCCTGTACTGGTATCAGGGGCGCGGTCGCGTCATTGCCAGTGAATATGCCGCCAAATGGTGGATGGCCGCCGACGCCCTCGAACGCCATCGCACCGACGGCGCCCTGGTGCGCATCTGGGTCCCCGTTCATCAGTCCCTTGCCTCCGCCGACGAACAGGCGGCCGCCTTCGCCCGTCTCGTCTATCCGCGGCTTGCCGCCTATATCCCCAACTGAGGTCACGTTATGCAATCGCTCAAAATCGCCGCCATCGCCTCTTGCCTTCTGCTCTTCACCGGCTGCTCCAGCCTGCTCGGTCGCAATGCCGCCTTTTATGTCCAGCGCGGCAACGGATACCGCCAGCAGGGCAAGACCGAGGCGGCCTCGATCGAGTACCGCAAGGCCCTGCAAAAGGATCCTCATTACGCCGATGCCTTTCTCGGCCTCGCCCGCGCCGACCTCGCCCTTGGCAATCCCTCGGCTGCCTACCTTGCCCTCCGCGATGGTGTAACCGCCGATCCCCAGCGTTCTGATATTCAATTGGCGCTCGGTCAGCTCGAGCTCGCCGCGAATGACCCCACCCATGCCCAGGCCGAGGCCGATGCTGTACTCGCTCGCGAGCCCAACAACATTGCGGCGCTACAGTTGCGCGGTGCCGCGCTTCTCGGTCGCCACCAGGGCCCGGCCGCCGAAGCCGTCTTCAGCCGCTTGGTCGCGCTCCAACCCAAGGACCCGGCTGCCCGTGTCAATCTCGCCGTACTCCAGATTGGCCGCGGCGACCGCGCTGCCGGCGAACAATCGCTGCTCCAGGCAACCGCCCTTGACCCTGGCTTCGCGCCGGCCACGATGAATCTGGCCAAACTGTATCAGGTTGAGAATAATCCCCGGGCCGCCGACGCTGTCTTTCAACGCGCCACCGCCGCTAGCCCGAAAAACGCTTCCTTGTTTGTCGCCTGGGCCAACCTCCGCCGCGATCGCCGTGATCTGGCGGGCGGCGACCAGGTGCTGGCTACGCTGCGCCACAATGATTCCTCGGCTGAGTCGGCTGTTGCCATCGGTCGTGTCTATGTGAGTTGGGGCGAGGTCGAAAAAGCGCTAGGCGAATTCCAGCGCGCCGGCGTCCCGGGCGCGCGCGATGCGGTGGCCGCCGATCTCGCCCTCGGTCGCTGGTCCGAGGCGGCCCGTATCAATGCGGCGCTGCTGCGCGCTTCCTCCGTCGCTCCCGCCGACCACGTCATCGATCGCATCGCCGACGCCCGCATTCTCGCCGCTTCCGGCAAGGTCGACGCCGCCACTTCCGCCCTGCGCCAAATCGTCAGCGATGCCCCCACCTCCGCCGCCGCCCATGCCGCTCTGGCCGCGGCCTATGAACAGAACGGCCAAACCGCCGCCGCCCAGGGCGAGTACGAGCAGGCGCTGAGCCATGCCGGCTCGGCTGAGGATGCGCCCGCGGTGCTCGCCGCCGTCGCTCAATTCGACCTGCGCCAAGGCAACATCCGCGAAGCGCTGGCGGCCTCCGGCCGTTGGGCTTCGCTCCAACCCGGTTCGGCCGCCTCTCACCTCTCTCTCGGCGCCGCCCTGCTTGCCGGCCACGCTGTCGCCCCCGCCACGCTGCAATTCCAGGCCGCCCTTGTTCTTGCTCCCCACGACGCAACCGTCTACCAGCGCCTCGCCGATGCCGATGTGGCGAGCCACAATGTCGCCGCCGCGGAACGCGATCTCGAAACCGCGCTCTCTCTGGCCCCCGGCGATGCTGCGCCGCTGGCGCAGCTTGCCGACCTTGAAAGTGGCAATGGCCAGAGGACACAGGCCATCGCCCGCGTCAGTCAGTTCGTCGCCGCGCATCCCCTCAACGCCAGCGGACATCAGATCCTCGGCGCGCTCGAGATCCAGGCCGGCGACCGCGCCCGCGGCGAGCAGGACCTTCAGCGCTCGCTCCAACTCGACCAGACCCTCGTGCTCAGTTATCTCCAGCTCGGGCGCGCCTACCAGGATGATCACCGCGACGCTGACGCCATCGCGACTTATCGCCAGGCCCTGCTGCATAAGCCCAACTTCCCTCCGCTTGTCACCCTCATTGGCAATCTCTATCTCAGCCAGGGCAATTACACCCAGGCGGCCGCTTATTTCCAGCGCGCCCTCGATCAGGATCCTAACTTCGGCGTTGCCGCCGCCAACCTGGCCTGGATCGACCTGCAAACCAACGCCAACCCCGCGCTCGCCCTGGGCCTGGCCCAGCGCGCCAAGCAGTTGCTTCCGAATGTCGATTCGGTGAGCGATACCCTGGCCGTCGCCTATACCCGCAACGGCGCCGCCGCCAACGCCATCCCCCTGCTCAGGCAGTGCATCGCCAGGGAACCCAAGGTCGCCCTCTATCGCGTTCATCTGAGCCAGGCGCTGGCCGCCGGCCACGCCGCCGGAGCCGTCTCCATGCGTTGATGCGCATGTTGCTTGCAGTTACTTATTAATGAGTGCTGCTTGCTCGTCGCATCTAATAAGCATCCAACTTTCAGTGGCTCAAATGCCGCCAAGGAGAATCGCACAAAATGAAACATAGCTGGTTGGTTACGGTGACGTTGGTCGGCTGCGCGTGGATGCTCTCCACCACCGCCGCCCGCGCTCAAACCACAATTGAAATGTCCAACTCCGCCCAGTTCATCGACTTCTACACCGGCAGCACGCCGGGTACGCTCGATGTTATCTTGGGCTGGGAGCCCGGTGTTAACTTCACCGGGAATCACACCCTCAACGGCTCGTTGCAGGCCGGTGCTCCCGGCAACGGCGCCTTCTCTCTCACTTCCTTCGACCCGCTGTCGCTGACCGGTAATGGCGCCGGCACCTTCTCGGCTAACAGCGGCGAACTGGCTAGCTCCGTCTTCGATATAAGCTCGGGCTCGGGCACTGCCTTCCAGGGCATGTTGACCGCGCTCAGCTTCTCCCAGGCGCTGTCCGGATCCAACGTCGTCACCATGCAAGCCATGGTGCAGGGCACCGGTAGTTTCGCCAGCACCGTCTTCAAACTTCTGGGCAGCATCGTTCTCGCTCCCGGCGGTAATATCAACGGCGTCGCCAACTCCAACACCACGGTGGACGAGGCGGGCATTATCGTTCCGGAACCGGCCACGGCGCTGCTGTGGTTGACCGGACTGGGCTTCCTTGCCGGCTGCGCGTACCTGCGCCGCCGCTCCGCCTTCGAGGTAACGCTATGACCTTCTATCGCTCCCTGTTGGGCCTGGCCGCCGCCTGCGGCCTGCTCGCGCTGGGCGCCGGCGCCCAAACCACCATCACGCTCACCTCGTCGGGCTCGAACTTGGTGACATTCTCCAGTACCGGCAACGGCACCGTCGATGCCACCCTGGGCAATTGCAGTAACTCCCAGTGCACCTTGACCGGCGGCGCCGAAGGTACGTTTAACGGCTCGGCCGTGAGTGGCTATACCATTAACCTCGGACAGCTCACACCCTTAACCAATAACGGTGGCGGCTCGTTCTCGGTCAGCGCCGCCGATTTGGCCGGTTCCTCCTTTGACCTTTCCGGTGCCAGTGGAACCGTCTTCAGCGGCGCCTTCACCGCCTTGAACTTCACCGATACTGCCAACGATACGGTGGCCATCAACGCTACCGTCCAAGGCAGCGGCAGTTCCAGCGGCACCACCATCAACATCAAAGGCTCCATACAATTAGACGGCGCCAATGTTGAGGCCGTGGCCAACTCGCCCTATCCCGTAGCGGTGAGCGGCGGCATCGTGCCCGAACCCACCACGCTGTTGCTTTTCGGCACCGGCTTGCTCTGCCTCGGCGGCCTCATGCGCCGGCGGCTCGGCGCCATGGCTGATGGCGAAAGTGTGTAGTCAACTTTTCGGGCTGATGCGGCCCTGTCCGCATCAGCCCATCTTTTTTTAGAGATCAATCATGACCGGCAACGTTCCAACTTTCGCTCCCCTTCCCGATGGCCCCGGTCGCGCGCAACATCGCCGCGGCTTCGTTCCTCTCCTTCTGGGCCTGGCCGCTGTCTGCGGCGTGCTCGCCCTCTCCGCCGGCGCTCAAACGCCAATCACCTTGAATGAGTCGGCCGACGTGGTCGCCTTCTCGAGCAATGGCAACGGCGTGGCCAGCGTCACGCTGGGCAATTGTAATGAAAACGAGTGCGTCATGTCCGGCGGCGCTGAAGGCACCTTCAATGGCTCGACCGTGACCGCCTTCACCATCACACAGATCCCTCAGTTCAGGCCCTTAACCAATAACGGCGGCGGATCCTTCTCCGAAAATTTCGCGAATGGGCCCATAAACTCCCTCGAACTCATCAGTAACACGGCTGCTACTGGTGGCGCTAACCAAGTCGTCTTCAGCGGGATGTTCACTGCCTTGAACTTCACCGATTACGCCAATGATCAGGTGGCCATGAGCGCGACGATTCAAGGTACCGGTAGTTACAGCGGCGTCACTATCACCATTCCGGCGGCGATCCAGTTGGACGGTGCCAGTATCGAAGACGTCGCCAACTCGCACTATCCCGTGGTGGTCAGCGGTAGTATCGTACCCGAGCCAGCCACGCTCGTACTCTTTGGCACCGGCTTGCTCTGCTTAGGCGGCATCATGCGCCGGCGGCTCGGTGCTGTGGCCGACGGCGAAAGTGCATGAACCCATCTCGTACATGATCCCATCTTTATATTAGAGAGAAAATCATGACCGACAACATTCCAAGTTTCGCTCCCCTTCCCGACGGTCCAAGCCGCGCGCAGCGTATGCGCGGCATTGGCCGCGCGCTGGCGATTGAGACTGCGATCTTTGCCGTCGTCATGGCCGTGCCCGCGACCCGCGCACCCATCATTCGTGCCATTGCCCCGGCCCATACCGTCCTGCTCTATGTACCGCCACCGCCGCCTCCGAAAGTCAGGCCGCCTCGCATCACCCAGCCGGTGCGCGAGGTCATCCACCGCCCGGCGCCCCTTCCGACGCCCGTCCGCCTCGCGCATTTCGATCCCCCCAAGATCGTCGCGCCGCGCCCCGTCAAGGCGGTCAAGCCTGTGCCGCGCCCGACACAAATGGCCGCCGCGTTGTCGCCCCTTCCTAAACTGAGTCCCACCCCCGATGCCGCCGCCTTGCGCCGCCCGGTTCAACTGGCCGGCTTCGGCTCTCCCGCGGGCGTCACGGGCGTCGCCCACTCGCCGGTGACCAACGTCGCCCACCTCGGAGACTTCGGCAGCGCCGCGACCAACGCCCAGCCCAGCGGCGGCAACGGCCGCGGAGTCCAGTCCGCCGGTTTCGGCGATGCGGCTGACGGGCACGGCGGCGGAGGCGGCAACGGTAACGGCAACGGTCGCGGAGTCCAGTCCGCCGGCTTTGGGGACGGTGCCGCCGCCGCCAGTCCCGCCCGCGCCGCCGTGGCCGCCGCGGAAGCCATCAGCCCGGTCGAAATTCTTTACAAGCCTGAACCCAAATACACGCCCGAAGCCCGTTCCGCCGGTATCCAGGGGGAAGTTCTCATCCGCGTCAGCTTCCTCGCCTCCGGCAACATCGAGGTGGGCGGCCTCGTGCGCGGACTGGGTTATGGACTCGATCAGCAGGCCCTCGAGGTCGCGCGTGAAATTCGCTTCAAGCCCGCCACCCGCAACGGGCAACCCATCTCCACCAACGCCATCGTCCATGTCCTGTTCCAGCTCGCTGAATGAATTTGAATCTGGAGGTCCCCACCATGCATACCCGTTCCATCCTAGCCGCCGCAGTGCTTGCGGCATCGCTGGCAGTCTCAGTTAACGCCCAGGCCCCTTCGGGCGACGCCACCGTCCAAGGTGTTGTGTCTCGCGTCGTTGCCCAGGAGCGCGTCTTCCGCGATCGCATCGTCCAGTACCAACCCCGCGTCGAAACTTACCTTCAGAATCTCAAGCCCAATGTGGATCTGCAGTCGATCCCCGCCGGCGACACGTACTTTCTTGGTTACATGGATCTCAGCCACGGCCTCAGCGAACCCATGTTTACCAAGACTGACACCGGCTTCTTCGCCAAGGCGGGCGATATTTTTCACAAGCGCTACGACCCGCGTGGCTTCGTGCAGATGATGATGCCCGATCGCTTTCGTTTCAATGAAACGTATTACAGCTTCGATTATCAAGGTCAAGCCTTCCTCGGTGACGTTCGCTGCTACATGTTCGATGTCGTGCCGCGCAAGGGCTTCGCCAAGGGTAGCTTCAAGGGTCGCATCTGGGTCGAGGATCAGGGCGATAACATCGTCCGCTTCGACGGCACCTTTGTGCCCGATCCCATGACCCATCATTTCTTCCATTTTGATAGTTGGCGTACCGAAATGGGCCCCGGCTACTGGCTGCCCACCGCCATCTATACCGAGGAAGGTGAATTGAACAAAACCCTGGTCAAGGCCTACACCCGCTTCTGGGGCTACAACCTTGCTTCCGCCCGCCACTCCGAGCTCACCGACGTTCAGGTCGATAGCCAATCGGCGGTGGATGACCAGAGCCAGAATTCCCACGACAAGTCGCCACTCGCCCGCCAGCGCGATTGGGAGCGCAAAGCCGAGGACGATGTCCTCGTCCGCATGCAAAAGGCCGGCCTGCTCTCGCCGGAAGGCCCGGTGGACAAGGTTCTCGACACCGTTACCAACAACCTTGAGGTGACCAACAAGCTCAACATCGAGCCCGAGGTCCGCTGCCGTGTAATGCTGACGACCCCGATGGAGTCCTTTACCGTCGGCCATACCATCGTCATCAGCCGCGGGCTGATCGATGTGCTGCCCGACGAGGCCAGCCTGGCCATGGTGATCGCCCACGAACTCGGCCACATCGTGCTCAATCAGGGAATTGACACCAAGTACGCGTTTGACGACCGCATGATTTTTCCCGATCAGGACGCCTTCCGCCAGATCCGCATGATGCGCACGCCCGCCGAGGAGGCCTCCGCCGACCAGAAGGGACTCGAGCTGCTGCACAACTCCCCCTATGCCAGCCATCTCGGCCAGGCCGGATTATTCCTCCTGGCTCTCAGCCATCAGGCCGAAGGCATGCCGAACCTGGTTGCGGCGCACATGGGTAACCCCATGGTGTTGCAAGGCCGGCTCGATCGCATGAATGCGCTGATTGCCTCCGCTCCAACCCTACAGCCGCGCAACCCCAACCAGGAACCGGCGATGGCTTTGGGCAGCCGCATCCATCTCGATCCCTGGACCGACCAGATCAGCTTGCTGAAGTCGCCCGCCGTACCCATCATTTCCGGACGCGACAAGCTGTCGTTCGAAATCACTCCGGTCGAAATCTTCCTCACCCGCGAGGCGACTACAGAAACCGCGAGCGCTTCGCCCGTCCACCAATGAGGTGAACTCCGGCGCGGCCGCCGCGGAACGCTTCGCGGCGGCCACTCGCACTAGCCGCCGCCGGCGATCGCCGCTAGCGCCGCCTTGTTGGCTGCCGTAACGCTACTGAGGAAGTCGCCGTAGGTCGCGCCTTCCCCACCCGTCGGATAGCCCCACGCATCCTTGCCCGCTGTGGGTTTATCCGCCGAGCCATCGTAGGGATTGTCTCGCCGCGTCAGCAGCCCCCAATTGGCCTGCTCGCCGCGGCTGTCGTACATGGCCCACCACTTCAATCCCACGATGTGATGCACGCCACTGCTATCCGCTGCGCCCAGGGCCAACTTCATTCGCGCCGCGTACAATTGTCCCCGTGCCGTCTGCGTCTGCAGCTCATCGCCTGCCGTTGCGTAGGGCGCCATGTAGGAGTCTGCCTTGGCCTGATAGCCCTCCCAGTTTGCCCAAGGCAGGTTGCCGCCATACTGCGCGATGAAGTCCAGCCGCTGTTGTCCATCGCCGCAGTTCGAGCAGTCCGCCGGTATGCTGGGCAACATGAGCAAGTCCACCGACTGCGCCGCCGCCTCCATGATCTCCTTGCGAGCGGGGGATCCCCAGGTTCCAATAGAAGTCGGCCCCAGGTAAAGCACTCCTGGCGCCGCTGCGGCCAGATCGCTCTTGATCGACGAGAAATAATGGCTGGCATGGTACAGCAGGAAGTCGTTCAAGTCCTTCAGCATCCCTGGCGTCGCTCCATTCAGCCGGAACGCATCCGTCGGAACCCAGCAGCTCACCCCGTGCGCCGCTGGGCAAGTCCCGTCCTCATCGAGGATGCCGGAACCCGCTCCCCAGCCGCCGTTGCTTCCAAAGCTGGTATAGCTCGACCCCCATGCGCTGTTGAGCGCACTGATGCTGTTTCCATACCGCGCCGCTAGCCAGGTGGCGAACGCCAACTTCGAGTACACCGTCGTGTCACTGTACGTCACCCCCAGGGAGGTATTCGAGGTTTGGGTTGGAGAGGTCACAAGAATGATCCAGCCCAAATGCGGCTGTTCATACCCCTTTTCTGCAACCCCCTGATTGACGGTTACAAAGTCGACCCCCGCGCCGAAGCCTTCCAAGTTGTCGCTGTCGTCAACGTTGACGCCAATCAGGTAATCGTTGTGCGGGCCATGGAGCGCCTGCTGCAACATGCTGTCCTTGGCCAGCGCCACCTGCAGCCATTGGTTCCAACTTGCGTCCCAAATGTCCGGAGATTGCGAACGATACCCGGTGTACACATTCGCCTTCACCCCGGCAATGAGGTTCTTCACCGGGTTGGCGGCATAGCCACCGCTGTTCGTCAGCGAATATAGGCTCGGCGATTCGAACGCCACAAACGGCAACTTCACCGGGATCGTCCCATCCGCCGTGCCCCAATCCGAGCTCCGATACACCGGTAGCGTCCAACCAATGCCATACTCGGCCACGGTGTTGAATCCCCAGGCCTGTAGCCGGTTAACGCTCTCCAGCGCCCAATTCAATGTGGCATTGGGCAGCGGACCTGTGGCGTATTTGCCGGCGACCAGGCTCTTCAGATTCACGCCCTGATAGTCGGTACCGTCGTCGGTGGCGTCAACGTTATAGACCCCATTCATCCAGAATGCATTGCCGGCCGGCGTGCAAAGATGCCAACGACTGCCGACCTCGGCGGTATAGAAGCGCCCCGCCGGCCGCCCCAGCGAACTCGCCGTCGGACAGGGGAGCGCCGTTAAGCCACCGTAAGCGTCGGTCGCTGTGCTCGGTGTCGAGGTGGTCGGCGGCGCGATCGCGGCCGTCGCCGGCGCGCTGGCGCTATGCTGCGCGCTGTCGCTTACCGTCGCCGTAAAGGGGAAGTTCCCCGCCACGGTCGGCGTTCCACTCACCGCCCCCGAACTCGCGTCCAGAGTTAACCCCGGCGGCAGCGTGCCCGAGCTCACCGCCCAGCGGTAGGGAAGTGTTCCCCCCGTCGCGCTCAGCATGGCGGCCACCGCCGCGCCTTCCGTCCCCGACACAGTCGTGTTCGCCACCTGCAGGCCAGGCGCCACCGGCGCCTGTGCCGCAATGGACGCTGCCACCGCGGCGCTCGCCGCATGTTGCGCGCTGTCGCTGACCGTGGCGGTAAAGGAAAAGCTGCCCGCCGCCGCCGGCGTCCCGCTGATTGCGCCCGTCGTCGCATTGAGCGCCAGCCCGGCCGGCAAGGTGCCTTTGCTGATCGCCCAACTATATGGGAGTGTCCCCCCGGTGGCGTTCAGCGCTGTACTCAGCGCCGTCCCTTGCGTACCGGTCAGCGCCGAACTCGTGATTGTCAAGGCTGTCCCCACGGGCTGGCCTTGAGTGCTTTTGGCAGTCAGATTAGCTAATGGGACTCCACCGCATCCAGCCAGTAAGAGAAGCCCAAGAGCCAGTGCAACGGATCGGAAGTGTGTCACCGACATCCGTTGAATCTACCAGCATTAACCTCGACTATTTGCCTGATTCAGCGTAATTAGGAGTTTTTCCGATATGTCCTCAGGTATTTTCTCGATAGGGATTCGAAAGGCATTACTATATGTGCCATTTAGATGCGTGATGGGCGGGCATTTGGGTCAAAGTGCGCAAGAGCCATGCGCACCGGGCCGCGTCAAGCGTTGGAGTTCAGCGGGATGGCGCCGCCCGCCCCGAGAGATTCAGCTCTTTACTGCGGTAAACACATTAGTTCCAACTTCTGGCATAAGGTCTTTTACTCTGCAAGTCAGGTGAACGCCACAAAGAGGTCAGTGAATTTTCGGCGCGCTCTGGGGCCTATCGCAATTTGTGCGAGCCCTTCGGACAACGGGCAATCGGGAACTCGCATCTCTATACGCAAATGTCTGTTGCTACCCCGCAGTCCGAAAACATGAAGTCGGTGCTTGGAAGGCTGATCTTCGCGCCCCAGGCTCCGCTATCGGTGCAGAAGGCCGTGCAGCGAATGCTGCGAGGCCCGCGCCTCACCACGATCCGTCTGCGGAATGGCCAACGCTTTGCCTGTCTCACCAGTGAAAAATATTACTGGTTCGGCGATGCCTACGAAGCCGATGAGCGCGGCGATCTGGAAGAGAGTCTGAACGCGGATTCAGTTTTATACGATGTGGGCGCGCACGCCGGCTTTTGGGAATTGGCATTGGCCGCCCAGTGCAAGTCGGTGCATGCCTTCGAGCCCTCGCCCGCTAATTTTGCGCGACTCGAGCGCAACGTGTTGAGTAATGGCATCGCCAATGTCACCCTCGTCCAGGCGGCAGCTTCGAGCGCGCCCGGTCGGCAATGCATCGCCGAGCGTGGTACGGTGAGCCGGCTGTCGCAGGAGGGTTCGCCGGTCGAGGTCATTACCCTTGACGATTACATCTCCCGGCACGAACCTCCGACCGTGGTCAAGATTGACACCGAGGGCCACGGAGCCGCGGTCCTGCAAGGCATGCAACGCTGCTTGGCGCAACATCGTCCAGTCCTGTTCATTGAACTCCATGACCCGGCCGAAACTGCCGGCTGCGACGCCCTGCTACGCCCATTGGGATACCGCGGTATTCCGCTCGGCGCAACCGGGCGCTTTCCCCATCGCGTAAAATTCGCGGTCGCCGGGAACTGAGGGTGAAATTGTAGTGAGAATCGGCTTTGTCTCGCAGACGTTTCCCTATCTGCCGTCGCGTGACGGCTTCCGGATTTATGGCGCCAACCTGATTCGAACCCTCGCGGCGCGACATGAAATTGAACTGATATCGATCGTCAACGGGGAATCGGCCTGTGAGTTGGCTTGGGCCGACGGCTACTGCGCCCGCGTGTACGGCATCGCGCCGCCGCCACCCTCTCTGCCAGGAAAGCTGGTCAACCTGGTGTCGCTTTACGCACGCGGGCGCCCTCTTACCGGGCGGCATGAACTCAACGCCGCATTGCGCCGGGGCGCGGCTGAGCGCCGTTGGGACGTCCTCCACGTCGAAGGCAGGACAGCGGGGGGCATGGTCGATGGGCCCGCGCTCGCTCCCAGCGTCCTTTCGCTGCACGACGCCGAATCCCTGCGCGCGACCGAAATGCGACATTGCCCCCTGACGCGCATGGAACGCATTGACTACGCCTTGACCCGGCGCTGGGGGCCGCGTTACGACCGTATGGTGTATCCGCGCTTTGATTGCAACACCGTCGTTTCTGGCCGGGACGCCGAATTTTTGCGGGATCTGGTGCCGCGGGCGCGATTTGAGGTCATTCCTCACGGTATCGACGCCGATTACTTCCAGCCGCTGCCCGGGCCAAAGAATCCATATGAGATCGTATTTCATGGACATCTTGGCTACCCGCCCAATGTGCAAGCGGCCTCGGATTTTGCCCGCGATGTGCTGCCCCTGATACGCCGCCAAGTGCCCCGTGTTCGCTTGCATCTGGTCGGAGCGAATCCGCGGGAGGAGGTGCTGCACCTTGCCGCCGACCCCGCCGTTCGCATCTCTGCCAATCTGCCCGATTTGCGTGCGGCCGTTTCCCTGGCGGCTGTTTACGTTTGCCCGGTGCGGTATGGCACGGGGCTGAAAAACAAGTTGCTCGAAGCCATGGCTATGCGCATGCCGGTTGTTGCCTACCATCCAGGCTCGACTTCGGGAATTGAGTGCGTGCTCGGCAAACACCTTCTCGGGGCATCGGAGCCGGAGGATTTCGCGCGGCAAGTCGTCACCCTACTTGCCGAGCCGGCGCGGGCGGAGAATCTTGCGGCCGCGGCCCGAAACCTGATTCTGGAACGTTACAGTTGGGAGTCGCGCGCGCGGACGTACGAGGCGCTGTATAAATCTGTTATTGCGCGGCACGCGGCGGCGGCCGCGTGAACGATTTCAGCCCCCGTATACATCTGCGCGTCGCTCCCCGCTGACTGAAGCGCCTCGCGCTGCTTTGCCTCTAACTTGGCCTCGGGTTTCCCCTGCTTTGCTGGCTTCGCCCGGGAGCTGAACTTGCCCTTCGAACTCTTTCACGCCGCTTTGCCCCCCCTTCGCACCCGTTCGGGCGGAATCCGTGGATTGGACCACCGCCCCATTCCACCTGATGCGGCCGCCTAGTGCTCGCCCCGGCTAGACGCGGCTTCAGTTTTCGCATAAATAAACTTGTGGAACCTGGATCTGGGCTTGTCGTCGCAAACAAACCCAGAGCCTTTTCTTCGAACACGCGGAAGAAGCTGTCCCAGTCAATTCCTCTAGCTCCCACACTGATTGCGGCGAGAACTGGAATCTCAACATTCCGACGGTGCGGCTGACCACCGCGGGGCAGCGTTGTGTGGCTTGACCGCCGTCCGCTGCCTAGGTTCCAGATCATAGGGTATCGGTAAGCCTCCAACGGTGTTCTGCCTCGTACCAGGAGAAACGAGCGCTAATCATGGCGATTTCTTGGCTCTCCGCAACTTGCGCGCCGGCCAACAGCTTTCTGACGGATATTCTTCCGCCCAGCGGCGCGCCGCCGTCGTTTCAAGACGAACTTCGTCGAGGGGCAGCTCAGGACGCGACAACGCCCGGCGTCGCGAACCCAGAACGATGAAATTGGGGAAATGGTCGGGCGACTCTTCGGGAGGCACTGGCATGCCAAATCCTCGTATCAACACCACCCACCCTGGCGCCCACTTGTTCTACCTTTTTTTTGCGCATGCTGGCAACTGGGCCACCTTGCCGCTACTCCTAAAGTAGACATCCGGAGTGGAAATTCATGTCGTTCAAATACTTGCAACTGGCCGTGTTTTTGCTCGTGGTCGCACCTGTATTGCTATTGGCACAGTCGCCAACGCTCTATGGTACTCCGCAAGCCGCGTTCAGTGCGACCTCGTCATCAGGACCAAGCAGCTTAACGCTCGACCTTCCGAGCGGCGGGACTGCACTGAGCGCGCCAGCAGTCTATATCGTTGAAACTGGGACCCGATCGGGCTCACCGGCCTTCGACGTCCCGTCCGGATTTACCCAAGAATGCAGCCTGTCACTCGACGAATATGACACAGAGCAATTGTTCTACAAGGTCTACAGTGCAGGCGATACGCCGCCAGCGTCAATCACGGTGACGGACGAAGGAGGATGGACCTGGGGCGCGGCAGCGGCGGTGGCTTACACAGGTATTCGCGCCGCCGCTCCACTCGATAATGGCTGCACCTCGACCTCGGAGTCTGGCAATACCACTTCCATACCGGGACCGTCATTCACGACGACGCTAAATAACGACCGTGTGGTGTGGGCTTTCTTCGCGCAGGGCGACGTTGGCACCTCAAGTATCACGCCATCAATGGGCACAGCAGAAATCGCGGTCCCTCCGTGTCAATGTAGCTGAGACCGTTTCCCTGGCGATAATTACCGAGCAGGGCGAGATGGGGACTCAGCATGACAAGGTATCGGGAAGAAGCTTTTGATTTGCCGTCGGAGGCCG
>Ga0134128_10000482_pt1 | contig 55770 bp, 52 predicted proteins | sample KB31754_FD_96462 | JGI IMG/M metagenome (GOLD analysis project Ga0134128, IMG submission 96462) | Terrestrial soil microbial communities with excess Nitrogen fertilizer from Kellogg Biological Station, Michigan, USA - KB3-175-4 | ecosystem: Environmental > Terrestrial > Soil > Unclassified ... | reverse complement strand
GGCCAGAATGCGCGCTGGCCGCGTTGCACGGCTTGCGAAGGCACCAGCCTTCGCTTCGCCGCGCGCCTTGCCAGCACGCATTCTGGCTTGAACGCATCTCCCAAATTAAATGTCAACAGGCCCCAGGCGGAACGACGAAGACAGTACAACTGTACGGCGAGGAGTGACAACAACGCCATGGGCTTTTTGAAACCGGTTCTAAATTCCCATCGCCCCGCGCAAACTACCTACATAGCGTTCGCTGACCGGCACCCGCTCGCCGCTGCGCAAGCTCGCCTCATAGCTCCCATCCCCCACCACTTCCAGGCTCACCACCAGTTCCGGCCGCAGGATTGCACCGCGATGCACGCGCAGGAAATGCGCCGGGTCAAGATGCTCGGCCAGCCGGTTCATCGGTATGCGGTGCAGAATGGAACGGCCTTCCGTATGCAGTTCCACGTAATTGCCCGCCGCACCTATCCATGACACATCCTCGAGCCTGACCGTCTCGATCTTACCGATCGAGCGCACCGAGAGTTGTTGCCAATACGGCGAAGGCGCCGCTTCCCGGCCTTCATTCAACCACCCGCGCAGGGCGGCAGCATAGGGTCCGCGCTGTTGCAGGGCCAGCATGCGTTCGGCGCGATCAATGGCCTGGGCCAATCGCGCATCGTCGAGCGGCTTCAACAAATAATCGAGCGCGTGCAGTTCAAACGCATCAACCGCATGGGCGTTGTATGCTGTAACAAAAATGACCAGCGGCGGCTCTTCGCGCTGCACCAGTTCGCGCGCCAGGTCGAGGCCCGATTCGCGCGGCATGCGTATGTCGAGGAAAACCACTTCGATGGGCGTCGCTGCCAGCGCCGCACGGGCCTGTGTTACGCCGGCGCATTCGGCAACAATCTGCCAGCGCGGGTGCGCCGCCAGCGCATAGCGCAGGTTGATGCGGCCGGGTTCTTCGTCGTCAACGATGAGTGCGCGGATGCGGGGATTGTCCACTATGGTTCCCCGGCATGCATGGGCATGCGGATATTGACTTCAAATCGCCCGCCGCTGACGCCGGTCTGCAAGGACGCCGCTTCGCCATAGGCCAGCTTGAGCCGCTCCGCCGTATTGCGCAAACCCAGCCCGGTGCCGGGATTTTCCACCGCGCCCTCGTGTACCGGATTGGCCACGCGGATGTTCAGCATGCCTGCCCCTGCCGACAGCGCGATATGGATGTCGCTCGCCGCTTCATGCCGGTCGAGGTCATGGCGCAGTGCGTTTTCCACCAGCGGCTGCAACAGCAAGGGTGGGCAATCGCAATCCTGCACCTCCGGTGTGGCGCCATCGATGACCACCTGCAGCCGGCTGCCATAACGCAGGCGTTGCAAGGCCAGGTAGTCTTCGACGAAACCGAGTTCTTCGGCAATGCTGACGCACTCCTTTTCGCCTGCCGCCAGCGCGTAGCGCAGCAATTCGCTCAAGCCCTGTATGCCTTGCAGCGCGGCATCCTTGCCGTCGGAGCGCACCAGGGCGCTGATGGCGTTCAAGGCGTTGAACACGAAATGCGGTTCAAGCTGGGCGCGCAAGGCCAGGCCGCGCTGCCGTTCCAGCGCCAGGCGCAACTCCAGCCCGTCTGCCTGGGCTTGTGCCAGCACCTTGCCGCGCTCGACGTTCTGCTGCCAGACCTTGATCGCCACCATGGCAAAAAACACTGCACTGACACACACCAGGTCTGCCCAGGAACTGAGATTATCGAGCGACTTGACCTGTTCCTGGATCGAAGCCCAGGTAAAGCCGGGGCCGTCTTCGCGCAGGTAGAGCTTGGGCAGGAACACCATCTGCAGCGGCAGCATCGACATCAGCAAGGCGCCATAGCACAGCGCGATGTTCCTGCCGCTGGCCACCAGGCGCGGCCAGCGCGACAGCACCCCATAAATGATGACGCCGACGCAAGCCGTGCTCGCCACGTCTTGCGCCCAGGCCTGCCAGATCAGCCAGAAGCTGCCTTGCACACCTTTGCGCAAGTCGTCGTTGAGCGACGTCAGCGCACCCAGCACGCTCACCGCCAGCCAGAAGGCGCAATTGATGACGACCAGGCGCAGCAACCTGCGCCACGGCGGCATGGCAAAAGCGGGGGAAGGCGCGGCTGCGGGAGTCATGCAATGAGTATAGCAGCCGGTTCCGGCACTTCCCGTCTGTGCGATGCGTTTCATCACGCTGCGGCGGGATTTGGTCACAGAGCGCATGTGGCGGCGTTCGGGGTGGCGATAATCGCCTCCATCGCATACCCAATTGCCACCACTTTGATCGGGAGCCACCCATGCTATTGGCCGAAAACATGAACATCGCAAACTCACCCTTGCGCCGCATTCTGGAGCGCCATTTTTATTTCGCCATGGCCTGGGTCGTGCTGCTGGTGGTGTGCATCGGCTTCGGGCCCAACCTGGGCAAGCGCCTGCTGCACGCCGCGCCCAGCCGCCCTGCCCTGCTGTGGGTGCACGCGGCAGTGTTCTCCGGTTGGGTGCTGCTGTTCATCGTGCAGACCGGGCTGGTGCGCCTGCGCAAAACTGCCTGGCACCGGCAACTGGGTATTGCCGCCGGCGTGCTCGGCTGCGCCATCCCGCCACTGGGCGTCGGCACCGCCGTCTTGATGCTGCGCTGGAGCCCCGATGTCGGTGCGGGCGGCCTCGCATTCCTCAGCAACTCGTTCAACGACATGCTGGCCTTTGCGCTGTGCTTCGGCCTGGCTCTGCTGTGGCGCAAGCGCCCTGAATACCATAAGCGCCTGATGATCCTGGCCACCTGCGCCCTGACCGGCGCGGCCTTCGCGCGCTTCCCGCCCAGCCTGGTGCCCGACCTGTTCTGGTATGCCGGGGCAGACCTGCTAATCATGCTGGGTGTGGTACGTGACCTGCTGGTGAACCGGCGCGTGCACCCGGTCTACCTGTTCGGCTTGCCCGCCATGGCGGCGGGGCAAGCCTTGGCGATGTATCTCTATCTTGCGGCGCCCGCCTGGTGGGTGGCATGCATGCGCGCCATCGTCTGAATTCGTCAACCTGTTGGGAGTCAAACAATGAAACAAACGATTTTGCAATGCGCGCTCGCCGCGTGCACGCTGTTGCTGTTCTGTGTCAGGCATGATGCCGCGGCCGCCGAGCCGACCGCCAAGGCCAGGGAAGTGAAAGTGTTCGACGATTGCCAGGGTGCGCGCTGGTGCCCGCAGATGGTGCTGGTGCCTGCCGGCAGCTTCATCATGGGTTCGCCATCGACCGAAGCCGGGCGCGACGACAAAGGTAACGAAGAACCGCGGCACAAGGTAACGCTCAAGGCGTTCGCGCTGGGCCGCTTCGACGTCACGCGCAGCGAATTTGCCGTCTATGTAGAGGAAACCGGGCGCAAGCCGGTAGGCAGCTGCTGGGTCAACGACGCCCTGAGCAACTGGGTGCGCGACCCCGATTCGAACTGGGACAACCCCGGCTACAAGCCCGGCGAGAACGACCCCGTCGTCTGCGTCAGCTGGGAAGACGCCAAGGCCTATGCCGCCTGGCTGTCAAAAAAAACCGGACAGCATTACCGCCTGCAAAGCGAGGCTGAACATGAATACGCGGAGCGCGCCGGCACCACCACCGCAACCTATTGGGGCGACACCATGGGCACCAACAATGCCAACTGCGCCGGCTGCGGCAGCAAGTGGGACAACCGCAACCCGTCGCCGGTCGGCAGCTTTGCGCCCAATGCTTTCGGCCTGTATGACATGGCCGGCAACGTCGGGCAATGGGTCGAGGATTGCGCCATGCACAGCTATGTGGGCGCCCCCACCGACGGCTCCGCCGTCGAGCGCGGCAATTGCCTGGTCAGGCGCATGCGCGGCGGCGCCTGGACGCACGATGCGCAGTTGCATGACATCCGTTCGGCCGAGCGCGAATCGGGCAATATCACTGACCGCGGCAGCAACCTCGGGTTTCGCGTGGCACGCAGTCTGAATGCAAATGAGTAGATGAGTTGTCGGGCCGGCCGCACCGGAAAATAGCCGGTCGGCATGGTATTCCTTGCTACAATCTCGCGCATGATCCGGAATATCCGTGCGCAGAAATGGACCCTCAGACCGCTTACCTGATCGCCACCTTGATGATGCTCGCCAATGGTGGCGTGCTGGGTCTCATGCGGCGCGACCTGCCCAAGACCATGCGTCCAGCCGCAGCCAGTTGGCGCATTGGCACCCTGCTGGCCGCGGGAGCTTCCATACTGTTCACGGTACAAAATGCACTGCCGCCTGCCTTCATCCTGCCCTTCATCAACGGGCTGGCTCTGCTCGGATTCACGGGTTATTGGCGCGCATTGCGTCAGTTCTACGGCAAGCAGGATTCGTGGTGGCTGACCGCGCCCGCCGCATTCGGCGTGACGGTAGTATTCCTCTTCGCGGCGCCGCAACCGGCGCACAACATACTGATCCGCATCATTGCCGTCTCGCTCGCCTGGCTGGTGATTTTCAGCGGCTGCATCGCGGCCTTGCGCAGCGCACGCAAGGACCTGGCTGTCAGCCGGCGGGTTTTGACCGGCATCTTTCTGGCCGAAATCCTGTTCATGGGCTTCCGCGCGGCCTGGTACACATGGGCCGGCTTGACGGCCTCGGTGGAATTGCTGAGCGCCGGTTCCTGGCTCAATCTGGCCTCTCCCCTGATGATCGCCGTGCTGCCCGTGATCGGCACCACCGCGTTCGTGTTGATGTGTTCCGAACGCTTGCGCCGTCAATGGGAACATGCAGCGTCTACCGATTACCTGACCGGCCTCGCCAACCGCCGGACCATGACCGATGCCGGTGCCAGCCGCTTCATGTCGAGCCGTCAGGGCCAAGGCAGGCTGGCGCTTGCCGTCGTCGATATCGACCACTTCAAGGCTGTCAATGACAACTATGGGCACGACGTGGGTGACAGCGCCCTGAAGCATGTGGCTGCCCGGCTGCAAGCGGCTTGCCGCGAACCGGAGTTACCGGCGCGCCAGGGTGGCGAAGAATTCGTGGTCCTGTTCGATGACGTCGATGCCGGCGGCGCATACGCTGCTGGGGAACGTCTGCGCCAGTCGGTTGAAGCCGTAAGGTTCTCTGAAAAAGACGTGGCTCTCAAATTGACCGTATCAATCGGCGTGGCGGTGCTGCGTGAGGATGACGCGGATTTCGACAATCTGCTACGACGCGCCGATCTGGCCTTGTACGCCGCCAAGAATGGTGGACGAAATCGCGTCGAGCTAGCTGCCTAGCTACACCTTGGGCTTGTCACGCAAACGGATCAGGCCTTCCTGCGCCACCGTCGCCACCAGCAAGCCCTGGCGGTTGTAGACATAGGCGAAGTTCAAGCCGCGCCCGCCGGAGGCATTCGGGCTTTCCATGGCGAACATCAGCCATTCGTCCATGCGGAACGGGCGGTGGAACCAGATGGTGTGGTCCAGGCTGGCGATCTGCAGGCGCGGTTCGCCCATCTTGACGCCGTGCGGCTGCAGCGAAGTCCAGAGCAGGCCGTAATCGGAGACGTAGGCGAACAGGGTTTCATGCGCCAGCGGCGCGTCCGGCAGCGCCAGTGGCGACTTGGTCCAGACCTGCTTGTAGGGCAGGCGCGAACGCGAGGAAAAGACGTCGTCATTGCCGTCGGAACGGAAGTCGACCGGCACGGGGCGGAATGGGCGGTGGCGCTCCACGGCCTTGTCGCGCCAGGCGCGCAATGTCGAGTCGAGCGTTTCCGGGTCGGCATGGACCGGCATGGGCTTCTGGTGCGACAAGCCTTCTTCCTGCTGCTGGAACGATGCCGAGAGCACGAAGATGCGGCGCCCTTCCTGCGAAGCCACCACGCGGCGCGTGCTGAAGCTGCCGCCGTCGCGCACGCGCTCGACTTCAAACGTGATGGGCAGCTTCAAGTCGCCCGGCAGGATGAACAGCGAATGCAGCGAATGCGGGCGCCGGCCTTCCACCGTTTCACAAGCGGCATAGAGCGCCTGGCCGGCCACCTGGCCGCCGAACACGTTGGGGCTGCCCATGAAGTGGCTTTGGCCGACAAAGCGGTCTTCACCGACTTTTTCGATGGTCAGCAGCTTGAGGATTTCTTCGGTGTTATAGAGCGTGTTGTCGATCATGATGGTGGCTTTTCCCTGGCGATATCCCATTCTAGCGTAAGGATTGAGACCGCTAGGCCACTTAGAATGGTGTCTCTAAAGCAATTTTCAGGCTTTTCCGTTGCGAAAATGTTACTTTCCGTCAGAAAAGCCCGTCACCGCTGGTATCATCACCCCCATGATAGATCCCGTCGACGACGTCACCGGTGACTTGCCGGTTGCGACCGAAAGCCCGATCCGGCTGCAATTCTCCTCCCCGGAGAAATTGCATACCGTCTTGCTGATGAAAGATTTGTTCGATCAGTGGGTGATCCTGCAAACCTGGAGCGGCAAGCAGGCGGCGCGCGGCGGCAGCAAACCCCTCCCCTGTGACAATCTCGAAGCCGGCCTCTCCGCCCTGTCTTCCATCGCCCGCGGGCATCGCGAGCGCGGGTACGTTCAACTGGAAGCGTTATAGGAATACAGGGTGGGTAAGCCGCAGGCGGAACCCACCATGCGCTCGGAGAACCCTCAGTGGCACACGTGGCGGGTTACGCCTGCGGCTAACCCACCCAACGATTTCACGACCTTTCCATGTCGTCCCCGCGGAGGCGGGGACCCACTGCGCTACGACTGCCGAGTTAGATGTGGATCCCCGCCTGCGCGGGGATGACATTTTTAAATGCGGTGAAATTCAAGCCAATTTTGTATTTGACTCAAAAACAGGTCCTACGACCCCATCAAGGCATTGGGAAACGCCGTAGCAATCTGCGGAAACACGCACAGCAGCAGCACCGCCGCCATCATCAACACCACGAACGGCAGCACCCCCATGATTACATCGCGCAGCGGAATATCCGGCGCGATATTCTTGATCACGAAAATGTTCAAGCCCACCGGCGGGTGGATCAAACCCATTTCCATGACGATGGTCATCACCACGCCAAACCAGATCAGGTCAAACCCGGCCTGGCGCAGCGGCGGCAAAATGATGGGCGCCGTCATCAGGATGATAGAGACCGGCGGCAAAAAGAAGCCCAGCACCACCACCAGCAACAGCACCAGCGCCAGCAGCACCCACCTGGAAAAATGCATGGCCACCACCCACTGCGCAGCGGACTGGCTGATGTGCAGGTAGCTCATGACGTAGGAATACAGCAGCGACATGCCGATGATGAGCAGCAGCATGGTCGATTCGCGGATGCTGGCCGACAATATGGGCGCCAGGTCTTTGGGGCGCCATAGCCGGTAAACCACGGCCACCAGCACCAGCGCCAGCACGGCGCCCAGGCCGGCGGTTTCGGACGGCGTGGCAAAGCCGCCATAGAGCGCAATCATCACGCCGATCAGCAGAACGACGAAGGGCAGCACGCGCGGCAGCATCTCCACCTTCTGCTTGAGCGTGTAGCTCGATACTTCCAGGTAGGCCGATTTTTCGCCGCCGCCATGGTAGACCGCCAATGCCGCATGGTATTCGCGGCGCGCACGGTAGACCGCATAGGCGGTGAACAAGCCGATCAGCAGCATGCCGGGGCCGACACCGGCCAGGAACAAACGCCCCAACGATTGTTCCGCCGCGACGGCATACAGGATCATGGTGACGGAAGGCGGCAACAGGATACCCAGCGTGCCGCCGGCGGCGATGATGCCGGCAGCAAAGCCGGGCGAATAGCCGCGCCTGCGCATTTCGGGAATGCCGGCCGAACCGATGGCCGAACACGTGGCCGGTGACGAGCCCGCCATGGCGGCAAACAAGGCGCAGGCAATGACATTGGCCACGCCAAGCCCGCCGGGTACCTTGTGCAACCAGGCGTGGATGGCGGCATACAGGTCGCGCCCGGCCGGTGAACGGCCGATGGCCGAGCCCTTGACGATGAACAGGGGAATCGACAGGAGCGTGATCGACGCCATTTCCTCATACACGTTTTGCGTGACGGTATCGAGCGAAGACGACGGCATGAAGAAATACATGAACACCAGCGCCACGGTGCCGAGCGCAAACGCGATCGGCAAGCCGGAAAACATGGCGAGCAAAGTGGCAAGGCCATACAGCGCGCCCAGCGCGAGGTCACTCATGGTGCTTCCTCGCCAGCTGTTGCAGCGTCTGCAGCAGCAATTGCAATGTCAGGAGCGTCATGCCGAAAGCCATCATCGAGTAAGGTATCCAGAGCGGCGGTGCGAAGGTGGAGTCGGTGGTCTGCCCTTCCTGCCAGGCTTCCCAGAACAGGGTCCATGACTTCCAGGTGAAGAAGCTGCAGAACAAGAAGGAAACCAGGTCGATCAGGAACAAGCGCACACGGTTCAAGCCGTGCGGCAGGATATTGGCCAGCACGTCGATGCCGATATGGCCGCGCGATTGCTGCACGTGGGCGGCACAGCCGAAGCTCACGCCGATCAGCATGAACACCGACACGTCATCCTGCCAATCGGTGGGCATGTGGAAGAAATAGCGCGTCACCACCGCATAGGTCAGGATGCAGGACGTGGCGATGATGGCCAGCATGGCCAGCCCCATCAGCAAGCGGTTGATACGGTCAAAGCCGCGCGCCAGCATGCCCAGCACGCCGCTCTGTGGCAAGTCCGGGCTCGGTGGCGACGCTGGCGTGGCCGGGAGTCCGCTCATAGAAGCTTTTGCGCCAGTTGCATCAGCTTGGCACAGTTGGCATTCTTCTCGCCGTAATCCTTCCAGGCCGTGGTGCGGGCAATCGCTTGCCATTTCTTGACCGTGGCGTCGGACAGGTCGGCCACCTTGGCCCCGGCCTTCTGGTAGATGGCGGCAACGAGCGAATCGTCCAACTGGGCCGACTTGCGGGCGAACATTTCCATGTCCGCACCCACGCTCATGATGATGTCTTGCTGGTCTTTCGGCAGCCGGTCGAACACGGCCTTGGACATCATCAAGGGTTCCAGCATGAACCAGTAAGCCTTGCCGCGCCCGGTGGTGAGGTTCTTCGACACCTCTTCGAGGCGGAACGACACCAGCGAGGTGGACGACGTGAGCGCCGCATCGAGCGCGCCGGTCTGCATGGCAGCGTAGATTTCATTCGATGGCAGCGACACCACGGCAGCGCCGGCAGCTTTCAGCACCAGGTCCATCTCGCGCGAGCCGCCGCGTATCTTCAAGCCGTTGGCGTCTTCCGGTTCGACGATGGCCTTGTTGCGCGAGGCTACCCCGCCGGCCTGCCAGATCCAGGAAATCATGACCACACCCTTTTCCAGCAGCAGGCGGTTCAATTCCTTGCCCACTTCCGCGGTCTTCCATGCCGCGCCCTGGTCGTAGGACGTGACGATGCCGGGCATCAGGCCGATATTCACTTCCGGCATTTCGCCGCCGGCATACGACAGCGGCACCAGCGACAGGTCGAGCGCGCCCTTGCGCAAGGCGGAGAACTGCGCATTGGTCTTCATCAGCGAAGAACCCGGATAGATCTCGAACTTCAGCGCGCCCTTGCTGCGCCGTTCCACCTCGGCGGCAAAGTGGCGGCACAGGCGGTCGCGGAAATCGCCTTCCGTGTCCGACCCGCCGGGGAACTGGTGCGAAATCTTGAGGCTGGCACTGTCGGCACGCGCCAGCGGAGAAAACATCAGGGGAGAGAGGGCAGCGGCGGTGAGGAGCGTGCGGCGCTTGGTGTCGGTCATGTTGTCTCCAGATTCGATTAGCACTTGAAGCAAAGAATATCGCGAATCATGCATTCAGGCAAAGCTGTGCCACGGCGCGGGAAGTTTTGCTGCCAACGCACATTTCGCGGACGTGTTACGCTTCGGGCATTAGCCGGCCGCACTTTGCATGCGCCGGCGGAATGGATAGATGAACCGCAATTTACCTTCGCTCGACCTGATCCGCGGCTTCGAGGCTTCTGCACGGGGCCTTTCTTTCACCAAGGCGGCGGAAGAACTGGAAATCACCCAATCGGCGGTCAGCCGCCAAGTCAAGCTGCTGGAAGAGCAACTGGGCACCGAGCTGTTCCACCGGCGCCACCGCACGCTGCTATTGACTGAAGCCGGGCAGGAATTTTACCGCGCCGCAACATCGGCCTTGAAACTGCTGGACGACTCCGCCGGCAAGATCCGCGAGCGTGCCACCTCACGCGTTTTGACTGTCTCGGCAACGATAGGCTTTACTTCGCTGTGGCTGATTCCGCGCCTGGCCGAATTCCGCAGCCTACATCCCGACGTGGACATCCGCATTGACGCCAACAACAAGATGCTGGACCTGAAACAGGAAAACATCGAAGTTGCAATCCGCTACTGCCCTGCCGACCTGGCGCCGGAAGGAGCAATCAAGCTGTTCGGCGAAGAAGTGCTGCCGGTGTGCAGCCCCAAGCTGCTCACCAAAAACCGCCCCTTAACCACAGCGGAAGACTTGCAGCACCACGTCTTGCTGCACCTGGAATGGGCCGACGGCAGCCACGCCCCCTGGCTATCCTGGACGGTATGGACGGAAGTGATGCAGGCAGCAGGCATCAAGCCGCGCGGCTCGCTGCGCTTCAACCAGTATGACCAGGTGATCCAGGCCGCCATCGACGGCCAGGGCGTGGCACTCGGTTCTTCTGCGCTGGTGCGCCACCTGCTGCGCGACGGGCGGCTGATTGCGCCCCTGCCCAAGGCAAGCAAGTCTTCACGCGCCTACTTTGTGGTGACGTCGCCCTACTATGCAGAGCGGCCCGATGTAGCGGCCTTTGTCGGCTGGCTGGAACAGCAGGCCAAGGGCGATACGGGGTTGTTGACGCATATTTCGTGATGCTTGGGCACGATGGCGCTTGTTGCAACTCACGTCCAGAGACATTATTAAATTATTCTCTTCCTTGATAGTGAGCTGTCCAATCGCTTCGCGTTCATGTTAACCGTTGCACAGCCTCCCTAGCCGGGGGCGGCCCGGCAGCCGCTCACTTTTTTTGCTCCGCGCCTGGCCGGCCGCCCAAAAGTAAGCAAAGAAAGGCGACCGCGCAACGCCGCCCCCTTCGGGGGTACCCAAAAAGGCAGGCGCCAAAACGGGAAGGACCGGAAACTCGCCTTCGGCTCAAACAGCCGGTCCTTCTTTATCCGTTTTGACGCCTGCCTTTTTGGCGTCGTCACAGCGGAAAATACCTCCGACACCATCGCATCTTGCGTATCCGAGGTCACTTATGAACCAGGGTTGGTCAGCACAGACAGCTTCGATACGCCCGAACGCTGGATGTGCGCGATCACCTTGGCTACCGAGCGGTAAGGCGCGCCTTCATCGGCCTGCAGGCTCAAGGCCAGGTCCGGGCTTTCATCGACCAGCTTTTTCAACTCCGGCTCCAGCGCATTGAAATCCACTTCGCGCTTGTCGATATAGATCTTGTTGTTGCCATCGATGCTGACCGTGACCGCCTTGGTCTCGGTCGGTGGCGCTGTGGCCGCCGTCTTGGGCAGGTTGATGTGCACCGCGTTGTTCAGCAGGGGCGCAGTGATGATGAAGGTCACGAGCAAGACCAGCATCACGTCCACCAGCGGCGTGATGTTGATTTCACTCAAGACGTCGGCGCGGTCGCCACCGGTAGAAAAACCCATTATGCCGGCACTCCTTCCAGATGACCGGTGCCACGGTCTTGCTGCGGCACCTCCCTGAGTGCAGGACGATGCACTCGGAAGCCGTTCTTCTGCGCCAGGTTGACGAAGTCGGTGGCGTAATTATCCAGGTCAGCCGCGGTCACCTTCAGGCGGCGCACATAGAAGTTGTAGGCCAGCACAGCCGGCACGGCAACCGCGATGCCGATGCCGGTGGCAATCAAGGCCTCGCCAATCGGCCCGGCCACCACGTCGATGGAAGCCGAGGCGCTCTTGCCGATGGCTGCCAGCGCATGGATGATGCCGAACACGGTACCGAACAAGCCGACAAAGGGTGCGGTACTGCCAATGGAAGCCAGCACGGCCAGGCCGCTTTCGAGCGCCTGATATTCCTTCTGGATTTGCTGGCGCAAATGCCGCTCCAGCAATTCCTTGCGGTCCCAGCTATGTTCCAGGTCACTCACGGCGCCATCGGCACCCAGCGCATCAAAAGCGGAAGCAGCCAGACGCGCCTTGGGGCTATCGGCATCCCCCAGGCTGGCCGCAGCATCAAGGCTCTTGGCAGCCCAGAAGCGCGCAGCAAAAGCCCGGTCACGCCGCCCCACGCGCCAATGCTGGAAGCCCTTGGCAAAGATCAGAATCCAGGTGGTGACGGAAAACAAAACCAGGGCATACAAGGCGCCCTGCACAATAAGATTCAAGGTTACGTCGTTCACAAAACACTCCCCAACAAAAAAATGAAAGAAACAAATTCAGGCAATGGCGAAGCCGAGCCGAAAAGACCGGCGTATCGGGAGCCTCAGCAATCGTAGCGAGCAGGCCAAGGTCGGGTTAAGAAGCGCAGCCGTACTGGAGTACGGCGAGCATCGCAGGCCCGAGATTGGCTTGCGCAGTAGATTGCTGAGGCCTCCCTATGACAACTTGAAGTTGATTGGTATGTTTACCCAGCCGTCGATAGGCTTCGAACCCCGCTTCGCCGGATCAAACGCCCAAGCCGTCACTGCCTTGATCGCTGCCTGATCCAGAATGTCGTAGCCACTGGACTGCGCCACATCGACACTATCGGGCTGGCCGCTGGCCAGAACATGCACCTTCAACACCACCCTGCCCTGCAGCTTGCGCAGTTGCGCCGCAGGCGGATAAGTCGGCGACGGATTGTTCAGGTAACCGGCAAACCCTTTCGGCTCGGTAACGGGCTCAGGTGCAGGCGGTGCGGGTGGTGGAGCGGGCGGCGCAGGCGGCTGGGCTTGTGCCACTTGCACGGCGTCGGCACTGGGTTCACTGTTGGGCACCGGGTTTTGCACCACCGGCAAATTAGCCGGTGCCGGCCGTGGCGCGGCCTTGGGCTGTACCGCTTGCGGCACGGGCTTGGGCGGTTCCACTTTCGGCGGCGGCGGTGCAATCTCCAGCGCCATCTCCGGCACCTTGCGCGGCAGCGGTTTGATTTCCATCGGCCGGTTCACCAGCGACACAACGGCAATGTGCAAGCCGACGGCCGCCACGGCAGCGATGGCCAGCGCAATCTTCTTGCGTTCTGGCACGGCCTTGCCCGCCGCATATCGATGCTCCTTTTTTGCCAACAGCTCGACCGGCGCCACTGCACGTGGCGTGCTACGCGGCACAGGTGCGGCACGCCGGTGCGGCAAACCCGACAAGCTTTCAAAAGTCAATGCGCTCATGGTTTCTCCTTGTTGCCTGCCGGGTCGATCCGGCATCACGAGGGACAGCAATGCAGAAAGTGTGCCAATCGCCTGATGCACTGTTTTTCGCGGCGGCAAAGTGGTCTTTTGCGCTTACCCATGCAGGCGCTGCTGCGTTTGCAACAACACGGCATGCAGGATCCGCATTCGCAGCCTCAGCGCAGGGCCACATTTTGCATTTGCTTATTCGCCATGCGGCTATGGAATGCAACGATGTACCGCGTTCCACAACGCCGGCATCAGTGCGGTTGAAATTTCAACAGATGTACATCCGGCGATGTCGAAACCCAACAACATGGCCTGGCGCGAGGCAGGCTTCTGCAGGTGGTATGCAATTTGCAAACACGGCAGCTTTCCTACAAAACCAGAGGGAGCCTCACCGATGTCGTCCGACCGCAGTTTTTCGCATAAACAAATTCAACAAATTACGGGCAATGCTCGCTACAGACTGAAGCCGATCGCCGGCGTCGTGGCCGGCATGGCGCTGCTGCTGTCCAACGCATCTTATGCGGCAGACCCATCGGTGGCCGACCTGCAAAATGAAATAGCGCAACTCAAGCAAATCATTGCCGCGCAAAAGGCCGAACTGGATAAACAGGGTACGACTGCGCAAGCTGCGCCGGCCACCGTCGCGCCAGCGCCGGCGCCGGCGCCACAACAGGATGAGTCGAAGACGCTCGGTGAAATCACCGTGTCGGGTGCGCCGCCCATTGCAGCCTTGCAAGACACGCCGATTTCGCAATCCATCGTGTCGGGCAAGGAATTGGCGCAAACCGGCGCAGCCAGCCTTGCCGCCATCACGCAACGCCTGGCCAACGTGACCTGGAACGTGGGTAACCAGCGCACCACCAGTGTGTCGGTGCGCGGCATCGGCAAGATCGGCCAGACCGAAGCGCAGGAACCCAGCGTGGGCGTGACCATTGATGGCGTCAGCTATGCATTCAATCCGCTGGTCTCGGCCTACGACTTTGCCGACGTCGATACGGCCTCAGTCATCCGCGGGCCGCAAGGCACGGCCGGCGGCAAGAGCACCAGTGCCGGCGCGGTCAACATCACCACCAACCGGCCCAGCTTCACACCGAGCGCAGACTACTCGCTGACCTTCGGCCAGGAAGGCACCTTCATCGGCAAGCTGGCTGCCGGCGGGCCCATCATCGACAACGTGCTGGCCTGGCGCGGCGCGTTTACGGTCAACCGTGGCGACGGCAACCTGCTGAACCTGTATAACAACGACACGTCCTACCAGAACACCGACCGTCTGAGCGGCACCGTGCAATTCCTGTTCACGCCAAGCAAGGACTTCAATGCACGCTTCTCATTGAACGTGCAGCCGACAGTGGGCGAAGCACAGAACGGCGCCGTCATCTACCTGCCGCCGCCCACGACTTATTCGAACGGCAGCACCAACGCGCTGGCCAATGGCTTCGGCAACCGCTTGAGCCGCAGCTGGTTCACCAATGAAGCCGGTTACAGCTACAACGGCACCCTGCTCTATGGCGCAGGCCAGAACGCGGTGGACCTGAATGCGCAGCAAGCCGTCAACACCAGCACGCGCGGCGCCTCGGCCGAATTGAACTGGAACTTGGGCCAGGTCACGCTGACTTCACTGACCGCGATGCAGGACTATTATTTCAACGCCGTCAACGACGAAGGCACGCCCTTCGACATCAACACCAACTCAGGCGGCAACCAGGAATACTACCGCCAGATCAGCCAGGAGTTGCGCATCACTTCGCAGCCGGGCAAGTTCGTCGACTACCAGGCCGGCATCTACTTGCTGAAAGACACCAACAACGACTATTACAACAAGGCCTGGGGCAGCGATGCCGGCGCCTTCTTCGCCACCAACGCGCAATACAAGATCCTGGATGCGACGGCTGCCGGGCAGCTGCTGATGCAGAACTCGCTGGACCGCCTGTCGATGCTGTACAACTCCCCGGCCGGCGTACAGGACATCGAGAACAAGGACGCCGCTGTCTATGCCCAGGCCGACTGGCACCTGACTGACAAGGCGACCGTGAAGACCGGCCTGCGCTTCGATCATGACGAGCGCACCAACACCGGCAGCACCTCCATCATCGACAATGGCTATGGCGTGGCGCTGAACCCGGTTTCGGTCAATGGCGTCAACACGGGCGGCTTCGCCACCACCTCGACCGGCACACTCGCGCCAGGCAATTCAGCAGCACAATTGTCGCTGGCCGACAGTGTGGCGGCGCAATACTTCGGCGTAAAAGCCACCGGCACACCCGGCGCGGCCTATAACAGCCTGACGGCGGCCCAGCAACTCCAGGTGACAAACGCACAAGCCTTGCGCAAGGCCAACATCGGCGTGCTGTTCCCGCAATCGGTTGCCACCTACACGGCCAGCCATTTGCCAACGGCGACGATCAACCCGTCTTACAAGTTCAACGACAATTACACGGCCTATGCCTCCTGGCAATACGGGCAAAAGACCGGCGTGGCACAATTCATCAACGGCGCGCCCAATATCGTGCAACCCGAGCGCACCAATGCCTTCGAGCTGGGCTTGAAGAGCGTGCTGCTGGACCAGACGCTCTTGCTCAATGCCGACATTTTCCTGATGAACATCAACAACTACCAGCAATCGGTGAAGGTGGTCGACACCTACAACACCGCGCTGCAGGGCAGCACGCAATACACGGCTGCCACCGGCAACGTGCCGCAAGTACGCGCCGAGGGCCTGGAAATCGATGCGTTCTATACCGGCATCAAGAACACCACACTGCGCTTCTCGGGCGCCTACAACAATGCGTATTACGTGAGCTTCCCGAACTCGGCGCAACCGGCGGAAAACAGCTACACCGGCGCAGCACCCTACCAGGACGTATCGGGCCGCCAGTTGCCGGGCAATTCCAAGCTGATCTTCAACCTGGGCGGCGACTACCGTGCGCCGGTGTGGGGCGGGCACCTGTTCCATACCAGCTTCAATACGCAATACGAGAGCCGCTACAATTCCGACCCCACGCTGTCGCAATATAGCTGGATTCCATCGCATAGCGTGACGGACTGGTCGATTGGCTTGGCCAATGCCAAGCAGAACTTTGATGTGAGTTTGATTGCGAAGAATTTGTTTAATAATGCTACGCCGCAGGCTATTACGTTCTCGGCTGGGGGTTCTACTTCGGCGACGAGTTTGTCTTATACGCCGCCGGCCCAGCGTTGGTTGGGGTTGCAGCTTAGTGGGAAGTTGTGAGGTGATGTGATGTGATTGGCTCCCCTCTCCCGCTTGCGGGAGAGGGGCGGAGGAGAGGGTGGTCGCGATCTGGCTCGGTTGGTTAACATGGTTGCTCGATTGTGATCATTCAATCGCTTCGCGTTACGCTTCCTCGAGGCACAACCTCCCATGCCGGGGGCGGCCCGGCAGCCGCTCACTTTTTTTGCTCCGCCAAAAAAAGTAAGCAAAAAAAGGCGGCCGCGCAACGCCGCCCCTCTACGAGGGGTACCCAAAAAGACCCGAGCCAAAGTGGGAAGCACGCGAAACTCGCCTTCGGCTCAGACAGCGCGTGCTTCTTTATCCACTTTGACTCGGGTCTTTTTGGCGTCGTCACAGCGGAAACTGCATCCGGCGCGACCGCATTTTGTCTTGCATGCTCCCGGGCAGCTCAACCTGTGGTTGCCTCTTCCAACTGAGCCACCGCCGCCTCACCACCAATCAAACCAAACCGCTTCAAATGCGTACGCAGGATATTCCGGCTGATGCCCAGCGCACGTGCCGTCTGCACCTGGTTGTTGGCGCAGCGTGCATACACCGTGCGCACCAGCGTCTCTTCGACGGAATCGAACAAGGTTTGCTCGTTGGCCGCCACCATCTCGCCGAACAGGTCGATCAGCCGTGCGGAAAAACTGCGTGGCTCGACGACAGGTACCGGTGCCGCATTTACCGGCAAGGGTGCCTGCGCACGCTGGACGGTGCCGACTTGGCGATGCAGCGCTCCGACCAGCTTCAGGTCGTCGGCCTCGATGGTGTTGTTGCGGCACACGATCAAGGCGTAATGGATGACGTTTTCCAGTTCGCGGATATTGCCTGGCCATTCATAGGCCAGCAATGCCGCCTGTGTGGCCGGCGAAAGCCGCACGGGTTCGAGCCGCAGCTTGTTGCGGTAGACATTGATGAAGTGATGGGCCAGCGGCAGGATGTCGCCGGGGCGTTCGCACAGGGCCGGCAGGTTCAGCGTGGCCACGCTCAAGCGGTAATAGAGGTCGGAGCGGAAACGTTCAGCCGCTATCGCCTTTTGCAAGTCGACGTTGGTTGCGGCAACCAGGCGCACGTCGAGCGAGATCGGACGGCGCGAGCCGAGGCGTGTCACCTGGCGTTCCTGCAGCACACGTAGCAGCTTGACCTGCAAGGCTGGCGACAGGTCGCCGATTTCATCGAGGAACAATGTGCCGCCGTTGGCTGCTTCAAACCAGCCGCTGCGTGCCTGGTTGGCGCCGGTGAAGGCGCCGCTTTCGTGGCCGAACAGTTCGGCGTCGATCAGCGATTCGGAAAACGCGCCGCAGTTGACGGCGACGAAGGGACCCGTGCGCCCGCTGTGGTTGTGGATATGGCGCGCGATCAATTCCTTGCCGGTGCCGGTTTCGCCGATGACGAGCACGGTTGCTTCGCTGCGTGCGATGCGTTCAACCTGGTCGATCAGCGCAACCGAGCGCGGGTCATGGAACAGCAAGGCCTTGGCGCGTATGGACAGCGCCATGCCGGCAGAATCAGGGAAAGTGAGAAGTTTATCCACGGGAGATGAAATGGTGTCTGATCAATCTTATGCCTTCCAGACTACATGTTGCACCGCACCGAGAGAACGAATGTTTTCAGTGTTGGTTATGCATGATGTGGATATGACTCTCGGGCACACCACCTACCTGTCGTTCCCGCGCAGGCGGGAAGCCATAGTGCGACTCCAACGGTTTTAAAGCCCGAATCGATAACGCATCAGCCAGCGGTCTTAAGGTGGATCCCCGCCTCCGCGGGGATGACAGTTAATACGGCATGTTGACTACGACTTTCATTCACACCTTCTTCCTGTCGTTCCCGCGAAGGCGGGAACCCACAGCGCGACTCTAACGAGTTTAAAGCCTGAATCGATAACGCATCAGCCAGCGGTCTTAAGGTGGATCCCGCGGGGCGGCCATCCGATTCACGGGGATGAGAGCTAATACGGTATGTAGGCTACGCATGATGTGGATATGACTTTCACTCATACCACCTCCCTGTCGTTCCCGCGGAGGCGGGAACCCACAGTGCGACTCCAACGGTTTTAAAGCCCGAATCGATAACGCATCAGCCAGCGGTCTTAAGGTGGATCCCGCGGGGCGGCCATCCGATCCGCGGGGATGACAGTTAATACGGCATGTTGACTATGACTTTCACTCACACCACCTGCCTGTCGTTCCCGCGCAGGCGGGAACCCACAGTGCGACTCCAAGGAGTTTAAAGCCTGAATCGATAACGCATCAGCCAGCGGTCTTAAGGTGGATCCCGCGGAGCGGCCATCCGATTCGCGGGGATGAGAGCTAATACGGTATGTAGGCTACGCATGATGTGGATATGACTTTCACTCACACCACCTTCCTGTCGTTCCCGCGCAGGCGGGAACCCACAGCGCGACTCCAAGGAGTTTAAAGCCCGAATCGATAACGCATCAGCCAGCGGTCTTAAGGTGGATCCCGCGGGGCGGCCATCCGATCCGCGGTGATGACAGTTAATACCGCATGTTGGCTATAACTCGACCGGAGGCACTCTCACCTCACACTGAATACAACTCAGTCCTTCGCCTTGAAATCGTCGTGGCAAGCCTTGCACGTCTTGGTCAGTTTGCCAAACTCGGCCTTCACCGTCGCCTGGTCGCCGCTTGCTGCCACCGTGGCAAAGTTACCTGCCTCGGTGCTGAAGTTTTGCGCGAGTTCAATGAAGTGCTTGTTGTTGCTGAAGACTTCGGCCTTGGCACTGGTGTCGTGCCAGCCCTTGCCCTGCTCTGTGCCGGGCACGAACAGGCTTTCGAAGCCGGACTTCGACAATGCCGCCAGCGTGTTGGCCGACTTGACGACTTCATCCTTGTTGTAGGTGCCTTCGACATTGGCCTTGATGCGGCCCGTGTTCCAGCCCACGACCTGGAACACCGACTGGCGCCACTTGATCAGGTTCTCGGGCTTGGGCGCCTGTTGCGCCAGGGCGAGGCCCGATGCGGTCAGCACGGCTGCTGCCGCTGCCAGCTTGAAGCTCGTCTTCCACTGCTGTTTCATGGTTCTCCTATGCTCTTAAAGTTTGGTTGAATAAGGCAATCGTGCGGCCCCAGGCCTGCTTGGCAGCCGCTTCGTCGTAACGTGGGGTGGTGTCGTTGTTGAAACCGTGTTCCACGCCGGGATAGATGTAGGCTTGATAGTCGATCCTGGCGGCCTTCAAGGCTTCTTCGTACTTGGGCCAGGTGCCGAGCAGGCGTTCGTCCTTGCCGGCGTGCTGCACCAGCAGCTTGGCCTTGATCTTCGGCACGTCTTCCAGCGGCGGCGGCGCGCCATAGAACGGGGCCGCAGCGGCCACCTCGGGCAGGCGCGAGGCAAGCAGGTTGGCGATACCGCCGCCATAGCAGAAGCCAACCACCCCGAGCTTGCCGTTACTTTGCGGCAGCGTGCGCACGATGCCGGCGGCGGTCACGAAGTCTTCATGCGTCTTGTTCTGGTCGAGCTTGGTGAACAGGTCGCGCGCCTTGTCTTCATCGCCGGGGTAGCCACCCAGCGGATACAACGCATCGGGCGCAAAGGCGATGAAGTTATCGAGTGCGAGGCGGCGCGCGATGTCTTCGATATGCGGATTCAAGCCACGGTTTTCATGCACCACCAGCACTGCCGGCAACTTGCCCGTGGCATTGGCCGGATAGACCAGGTAGCCGCGCAGCTTGCCATAGCCATTGGGCGACGGGTATTCCACGTAGCTCGCCTTGATGCGTTCGTCGCCCGGCTTCACTTGCTGGGCATCGGCGAAGTTCGGCGCCAGCGCCGCCAGCACCGATTCGGCAGCCACGGCGCTGACGGTGAAGCGCGCGGCCGATTGCAGGAAGCCGCGCCGGCTCAATTGGCCATGCACGTATTGGTCGAACAGTTTCATCACTTCCGGGTGGAAGTCCTTGCTGGTCTTGCGGGTCATGGCCATGCCTCCTTTATTTCTTGGCGAGTTGCTGCACCTTTTCCAGCGCAGCGGCAACATTGGCTTCCGGTGCCACGCCGCCGATCACGGACGAGACCTTGCCGTCGGGCGTGACGATGAAGGTGGTGCGTTCGGCGAAGTCATGGTCGATCTCGACGCCGCGCGAGTCCTTGTGGCCGGCGTCGTGCTTGATGTTCAGCGCATAGGACTTGGCGATTTTGCCGTCCGGGTCTGACGCGACGGGGATCTTGCCGCCGCAATATTGCGGATCGGCCGAAAAGTCGTTCAGGCGCTTGATGCTGTCGAGCGAGACGCCGATGATGCTGGCGCCTGCTGCGGTGAATTTCTCCTGGTTAACCGCGAAGGTATGCGCCTGAAGGTTGCAACCGCCGGTGAAGGCCGAGGGATAGAAGTAGACCACGACGGCGCCCTTCTTCAAGGCGTCCGACAGCGAATACTGGAAAGCCTTGCCCGCCAGCGAAGCCTGGGCGTCGAAGGCCGGCGCCTTGTCGCCTTCGTTCAGCGCAGCATGCGCGGTGGAAGTCATGGCCAGGGTTGCCAGCAAGGGCAAGAGGATACGTTTCATCATGATATTTTCCTAGTGAGTGGGAGCCGACGTAGACCCGGAAAAGAACAGGTTTCAAAGAGCATCGGCAGTATCTCATTCTTTTTTGTAGAACGTATGGCAGGTGCGGCAGGTGCGAGAAAGCGTGGTGGCCGACTCGGTTGCCGTGTCGAAATCGTTATGGCCGACCGAGGCGACGATGGAGTCGGTGAGTGTGCGGCTCTTCTTCGCGAGATCGACCGCGTCGTTGGCGTCGCCCTTTTGTTCGAAGTAGGTTTGCACCTTGACGAACATGTCGTTGAGTTCCTTGCTGTCGGAGACGGCGGCCTTGGCGTCCTTTAGCGCGATGTTGGAAGACAGGCTTTTGTTGGTGTCTTCGATGGATTGCATGAGGTCGGTGTCGAGCTCGGATTCGTTGGCGATGACGGACGCAGATAGCAAGCTGAGAGCCAGGAAAGTGGCTGTTATTTTTCTGTTCATGTTGAATCGGAGTGGCTCGTTAACTCCCCTCTTCCGCAGGCGAGAGAGGGGTGGGGGTGAGGGATGCGGCGAATAGACTACCCATTTTCGAAGTACATCCTCAAACACAAAAATCGTCGTCCAAAAATGCGCAGCCAGATCGCCGCCACCCTCTCCCCTGCCCCTCTCCCGCCCGCGGGAGAGAGGACCTTTTACTTTGGATACTTCAGTGAATTTTTACGGCTTCAACTGCCCACGGATTTCTCCACCCTTGTTATCCGCACTATGCACATTGATGTACAGATTCCCGGCCTTGTATGCCGCATACTGCTCGTCGGTCAGCACCGAACCCGCCGGCACATTCCACACGCCATTGTCGCCCTTGGCCAGCGTGATCACCGGGCCGCCCTTCTGCCCCGGCGCACCCAGATGGATGTGCGCCGCCGTGCCATTGATGCCCTGCGTGGTGACCGAACCCGACACGCTCTTGTCGGCATTGACGACAATGCTGCCCGAGCCTGTGGCCTGGGTGGTGACGGCTGGCGTTTCTTCTGCACCGGTCAGCGTGACCTTGCTTTCATTGGCTTGCGCCAGGCCGGCGATCAAGGCAATCGATAGTGCTGCGATGGATTTTGCGAACATGGTTTTTTCCTTGTTGAATTAAGCGAGAATATCCTTGACGACCTTGCCGTACACCACTGTCGGGCGTTCCGAGCGGCCGTTGTTCAGGAAGGTCGTCTTCAAATGGTCGAGGCCCAGCAATTGCAGCACCGTGGCGTGCATGTCGTAGGTGTCGACCGCCTTGTCCTTGTCGGCGGTCTGCAAGCCGACCTCGTCGGTTTCACCGTAGGTGTAACCTGCCTTGAGGCCGCCGCCGGCCATCCATTGCGTGTAACCCCAGGGGTTGTGGTCGCGGCCATTGCCGCTCTGGCCGTAAGAGGTGCGGCCGAATTCGGAAGTCCACACCACCAGCGTGGAATCGAGCAAGCCGCGCGACTTCAGGTCGGCCAGCAAGCCGCCGATGGGCTTGTCAACCAGGCGCGACATGGCGCCATGGTTCTTTTCCAGGTCGCTGTGCGCATCCCAGCTGGTTTCGGTCAGTGTTTCCGGGCCGCCCGACACCACCTGGATGAAGCGCACACCACGCTCAACCAGGCGGCGTGCACGCAGCAGCACGGTGCCATAGCTTTCCGACACGGGGTCGTTCAAGCCATACATTTCCTTGGTGGCGTCCGTCTCTTTCGAAATATCGACTGCGGCCGGGGCGGCCACCTGCATGCGGTCGGCCAGGTCGTAGGAACGCAGCCGTGCCGCCAGTTCAGTGTCGTCCGGGTTGCGTGTAGCGCTTTGGCGGTCGAGATTGCGCAGCAGGTCGAGCGAACTCTTTTGCTGGGCCGCGCTTTGCAGCTCGGGGCGGTCCAGATACAGGATGGGCGAAGCACCGGGACGGAACAGCGTGCCCTGGTAGACCGCAGGCAGGAAGCCCGAACTCCAGTTCACCGAACCGGCACGCGGCAGCGACTTGCCGTTGTACATGACCACGTAAGGCGGCAGGTCGGGGTTGGCCGAACCGAGCGCATAGCTGATCCAGGCGCCCAGCGAAGGCCGGCCCGGATTCAGGTCGCCGGTGTTGAGCTTCAGGATGGAAATGTCATGCGTGGCGCCGATGGTGACGGACGACTTGATGAAGGTCATCTTGTCGGCATGCTGGGCGATGTTGGGCACCAGGTCGGAGAACCAGGCGCCGCTGTCGCCATATTGCTTCCAGGTGCGGTTCGAGGCATAGAGCTTGCCCACCCCGCCTTGCGTGCTGGTCTTGATACCCTTGAGGAAGGAGGCAGGGATGTCTTGTCCTGCCAGCTTGATCAGGTCGGGCTTGTAGTCGAACAGGTCCAGTGTGGACGGCGCGCCATCCATGTGCAGCCAGATGACGGACTTCACCTTGGCCGGGAAATGCGTCTGGCGCGGTGCCAGCGGGTCGGCCAGGTCTGCCGCATAGGCAGCCTTGAACAGGCCGCCACCGGGCAGGAAACCGGTGAGCGCGGCGCCACCTAGCGCCATGCCGGACTTGGTGAGGAAATCGCGACGTGAATTGGAGGTCATGGTAAGTCCCTGTGAATGATCTTGAAAGTTAGAAGCGGTAAGCAAAGTCGTTGGTGTTGACCACGGTATGGACCAGGTCGACAAAGGCAGCCATGTGTACCGGGTCGCCCGCCGTGCCGGCCTTCAAGCCGGTGGGCAGTGCCAATTCATACTTGCCGTCCTTGGCGTCGGCAGTCTTGGCCACGATCTGCTTTTCCTGCTCCTTCAGGAAGTCCTTCAGCGCGACACGCTCTTCCCTGGTCGGCTGGCGCGAGAACAGGATTTCATAGAGGTCGTTCAGCTGCGCCGTCTCGTCCTTGCCCGATTCGCTGATGACGCGGCCGGCCAGGGCTTGCGACCAGCCGAACACGATGTCGCTATTGAACAGCGTCAGGGCTTGCAGCGGCGTGGTGGTCACGTCACGCTTCTGGTGCGCCTTCGACGGGTCGGCCGGGTCGAAGTTGGCCGTCAGTGGGTAAGGCACGCTGCGCCGCACGAAGGTGTAGATACTGCGGCGGTTCCATTCCTTCGAGTCGGTCGAGGCAGTCCACAGGTTGCCGGCATTCAGATTGCTAGGCACCGGCGGGAACACCGACGGGCCGCCCACGGTCTCATCGAGCTTGCCCGACGCGTAAAGCAGCGAATCGCGGATCTCTTCGGCTTCCAGGCGCTTGCGCGGGAACACGGCCAGGAGCTTGTTGTCCGGGTCGGCCTTCTGCAAGTCCTTGCGTTCATCGGACGACTGGCGGTAGGTGGCCGAGAGCAGAATCTCGCGCTGCAGCTTCTTCACGCTCCAGCCCTGCTTGACGAATTCGGCAGCCAGGTAGTCGAGCAGTTCCGGATTGGTCGGCTTTTGACCGGCGCGGCCAAAGTCAGACACGGTCGGCACGATGCCGGTGGCGAAGTACTGTGCCCAGACACGGTTCACATAGACGCGCGGCACGGTCGGGTTGTTGGCACTGGCCAGCCAGTTGGCCAGCGCAGTGCGGCGGCCCGACGACGTGGCCGTCGGCGTGATGGCGATATCGCGGTCGCCGCCCCACAGCGCCGGAATGCCGGGCTGCACTTCATCAAGCGGGCGCTCATGCACGCCGCCGAAGCGGATGTTGGTGGCAGGCGAATCGGCATGGCCCAGTTCTGTTGCAACGGTCATGCGATCGGAACCGCGCGTGGGCTTGAGCTTGTCGAACTTCTTCAGTTCTTCGGTCAGCTTTTCATATTCCTTCCACTTCGGCTCGAGGGAGGCGTCGTAAGCCGTGCTGTCCTTGTCGGTTGCGACCATCTTGAGGTAAGCCACGATTTCAGCATTCGAGGCAACGGTCTGATAGCGGTAGTTGACCCAGCGGTCGAGCGCGTTCCAATCCTTTTCCGGCTTGAAGATCGATTCGCGGCTGTCGGTCAGGTAGCGTTCCTTTTCATACTTGACGCCGGCTTCACGCACGATGTCGAGAATGGCCTTTTGCCGGGCGCGGATATCCTTGGTCGCTTCCTGATACGCCGCCTGCTGCTTGGTATATTCAACATCCCATTCGGTTTCCGTGCCCTTGGCCAGCTTGGCTTTTTCGTCGAAGCTGGTGTTGGCGAAATAGGCTTGCAGCTCGAAGTATTCCTTCTGGCTGACCTTGTCGCTCTTGTGGTTGTGGCAGCGTGCGCAACCCACGGTGGCAGACAGGAAGGAGTCACCGACGAGATCGGTCATATCGGTTGCGATCTGGTATTTGCGTTGCACCAGATCGCGCGAGTTGCTGTTGTCGGGGTAGCCGCCGAGGAAGCCGGTGGCGATCTTCGCTTCCTGGTCGTCGGGATAGAGTTCGTCGCCTGCCACTTGCTCGCGGATGAAGCGGTCGTAGGGCTTGTCGGTGTTGAAGGCAGTGATGACGTAGTCGCGATAGCGCCAGTTGTTGGCACGCGTATTGTCGTTCTGGAAGCCGGCGCTGTCGGCATAGCGCGCCAGGTCGAGCCAGCGGCGTGCCTGGCGTTCGCCGTAGTGCGGTGACGCCAGCAGGCGGTCGGCCAGCTTTTCATAGGCTTGCGGCGACTTGTCCTGCTCGAAGGCTTTCACTTCGGCAGGCGATGGCAGGATGCCCCAGGCGTCGAGTGTGGCACGGCGGATGAAGGTACCCCGATCCGCTTCCGGCGAGGGCTTGATACCCTTCTCTTCGAGTTTTTGCAGCACGAAGGCGTCGATGGGCTGGCGCACCCAGGTCTTTTGTTTCACCTGCGGCACGCCTGGTTCGGCGATGGGTTGATAGGCCCAGCCTTTGCCTGCCGTGGCTGCGGCCGGCGTTGTTGCCGATGCGGCTGTGCTGGTATTGGCCGTGGCGGCCGGCTTGCTGTCGTCGGCCAGCGCGGCAACGGTTGCCGCCAAGCTCAGCAGTGCCGCCATGGCTATGGCGTGTCGTTTCATCTTCACAAGCTGCTCCCATGATTGGATTCGGTTCACAGTTGCGCTTGATGCAGGTGCAACTGTCTCGACACCAACTATGGCAAACGCCGTGCCAGGTCTGTCGTGGCGGCTTGCGGTGAGCTTAAGCGTTTGATTTCATGATGAAAAATTGGACAACGAGGCGCTGAGACGGAAATGGGGATGCGTGCGGATACGCATACTTTGATGGGATTTCTGTTGCGGGAAAAACATCCGCTGTGTGAGGTGCAACATGCCGCCGGTTTGTTGCGAAGCGAGCGCCACGCTGTTGAATTCGCAGCACCCTCCTACCTGTCATTCCCGCGCAGGCGGGAATCCACATTTCTACCGCATGCTCCCGCTATTGTGGATTCCCGCCTGCGCGGGAATGACAGAGGTTTAAATTAGTGGAATCGGTTTATCACTTCCCTCGCTCTTGGCACACCCTTTGCAATTGCACCAAATGAATGCTCATTTCCATTCACCCACTCATTCATTCACAAAACACGCAAAGCATACGCATATGAAAATTTCGCATGGCATCGCCGCCGCAGCACTCGCCCTCACCTCGATCACCGCCGCCTTCGCTCAGGAAACTGCTCCCGCTCCCGCAGCCGCACCAGCCACGCCGCAACCCTGGACCCACAAGACCAAGCAACTCGACCGCGCCGCCGTCGATGCCTTGCTGACCAAGCCGAAGAAGGTTTTGTTCCTCGATGTGCGCCGCCCCGATGAAGTCGTCACCAAAGGCAGCTTCCCGGTGTTCCTCAATGTGCAGCTCGATGACCTGAAGAACGAACTTGACTTCATCCCGCGCGACCGCGCCATCGTCACCATCTCCAACCGCGCGCACCGCGCCGGCGATGCGGGTGACCTGCTCTCGTCCAAGGGGTTCAAGGTGGCCGGCGCCATCGGCACGCAAGACTATGAAGACCAGGGCGGCACCATCAAACGCATTACCGCCCCTGTGAAGAAGACCCAATAAGGAAACCCCATGCCGCGCGACGAAAGATATGGCCCCGCCGCTTCCGCTTCGATCAAGCGCACCATCGGTCTGTGGGACTTGCCGCTAAGGCTGTTCCACTGGCTGCTGGTGGCGTCCGTCACCTTTGCCATCATTACCGCCAAGGTGGGCGGCGAATGGATGGAATGGCACGGCCGTGCCGGGATCTTCATCGCGGGCCTGCTGGGTTTTCGGATTGCCTGGGGCATGGTCGGTTCGGCCTCGGCACGCTTTGCCTATTTCGCACCGCGCCCCTCAACCCTGCGCGCCTATCTACAGGGGCGCTGGCGCGGGCTGGGGCATAACCCGCTCGGCGCGTTTTCGGTATTCCTGTTGCTGGGTTTGCTGACGGCGCAAGTCGTCACAGGCTTGCTTGCCAATGACGACATCGATTTCGAAGGGCCATGGTCCAATGCCATCGACAAGGATTGGTCCGACAGGCTCACGGGCTGGCACCACCATCTGTCGAATTACCTGCTGGTGTTCATCGGCCTGCATGTCGCTGCGCTGGTGTTTTACCTGCTCGTGCGCAAAACCAACCTGGTGTTGCCCATGCTGACCGGCAAGAAAACCATCGACCCGGCCGCCCATGACATCGCCACGCGCGAACCGGCCAGCCTGTCCCGCATCGCCCTCGTTGTTGCGCTCGCGATTGCCGTCCTGGCAAGCACTCTTGCCGGCAAGCCTTCCTGGCTGTAACAAGACTTGTCCACGGCCCGGTTGAAGTTGCCGGGTTGTGAGGCATGTAATCCTTTGTAACCCCCGTGCACCATGGCCGGTTCCCGGCGTTCTGAGCTTATATCAACCTGAACGCCTGAAAGGGAACATCATGAAAATCGCCAAACTGAGCCTCACCCTGATCGCCCTCGCCATTACCGCTGCCAGTCTGACCGGCTGTGTGGTTGCCCCGGCCCGCGGTTATGTCGTTGCACCGGCACCGGTTGTGGTGGTGCATGGTTACTACCGTTAATTGCAATCTGCTCAATCTTGCGCGCCCGCAAGCTTGTAAGGCTTTGTAACAAGGGTCAGCACTTTTCCGTTCCACGCGTTCTAAGCTTATAGAACCAACGAAGTAGGAGGACATCATGAAGAAGATGAAATTGATTTTGGCCTTGGCCACCGCAGCACTCCTTGCCAGCAGCCTCAGTGGTTGCGTGGTGGTGCCTGAACGCGGTTATTACGGCCCGCCGCATGGCTATTACTACCATGGCGGCTATTATGACCACCGCTGGTAATCCAGCCGTTGAATGAAGAAAGGCCCGCAATGCGCGGGCCTTTTTTGTGCCGTATTGGCTAATCGGGGTTGGCGCGGCTTGCCAACGTACTGTCTTCGGGAATATCGAGCTGCGGCTTCAACTGGCTCGGCATTGACGTATTTTTCTTGATCGCCAACAGCAGGGCTTGCTGCAAGGCCGCCGTGCTTTCTATGCCCATGGTGCGGCCGATGCCGAATGCAGTCTTGCTATGGGCGTAGAGGTCGACATCACGGTAAGGCGTCTTGGTGCCAATGCAAAATTGCAGGAAGTCCGACAATTGCTTCATACCCTTTTGCTTGATCGACTTGCCTATCAGCGTCTCGGCGATCGACAGCGACGCCACATAGGCGGTGCAGAAGGCATCACCCTCGCAGCGGAATTCATTCAAGTGGCGCAAGGCGGCGATGCCGGCGCAGGTGTCGATGACGTCAATGGCGTTGTCGAACGATTCGCGCTCCAGGTCGCGCGCGTCGATGCGTTTCCTGTTGATATCGGACGCGAGCGAGATGGAATGCATCAGCTTCGACCACAGTTCTTCGTCGGCGGCCTTCAGGTCGTCGTTGTCCCAGTCGTCGGCCAGGCCGAAGGCGCGCATCACGCCGGCGGCCTTGACGCGCAACTCGCGGCAGGTGTCGTCGGCCTTGGCGAATTGCTCGCGCAGGAAGTTGTTGGCGTCGCTTTGGGAAAAATAGGGCGAAACGGCAGACGTGACCGACTTGCCGAGCACGGCGTCGTTGATCACTTCATTGCCGATGATGACGGCATTCTTTTCCGCCGTCTTCAACAGGGCGCGCCAGGGCGCATTGATTGCATCGTCGGCTGCCATGGATCACATAATCCGCAAAAAAACACCGCACGAAAAACAAAAAGACCGGTGAACGGTCTTTTGAAGGCGCTGCGTTTGGCGAGCAGCGCAAATGGAATAATTGGCGGAGAGGGTCGGATTCGAACCGACGGTACGGTATAACCGTACACTGGATTTCGAGTCCAGCGCATTCGACCACTCTGCCACCTCTCCTGCTACGGTCGTTTCTTTCACAGCTACTGCTGCAAAGCACGAGATTATATCAGAAGCTTTTTTATTATGGAAGCTTGTTTGCATACGTTTCAATTCGGTCATGACATCCGGTAAATGGCACATGGCTGTTTGAGGCAAAGAAACAGGAATTCGTTCAAACAGTTTCCCCAGATCATCATTCTGTCATATTTCATCGATATCATTTTTAGCCTGAGGTTTTACCGCGAAGGTGTTTGTGCATTCCAGACCCAGGCCATCATCCATTAAGGCCAACCCCATTCCGCCCGCTGCGATCGTGCAGGCTGACGACAGGAATAGCATGTTGCATAACAAGCTACATGAGAGACTACAGGAGATTATGGAGCGGCGCCAGTTAAGCGCCCTGTTCCAGCCCATCGTCAATATGCAAAACGGCGAGATCGTCGGCTACGAAGGCTTGATCCGCGGCCCGTCCGACAGCCCGCTGCACTCCCCGCTCAACCTGTTCAAGGTGGCCACGTCAGCCGGTGTGATGACCGAGGTGGAGCACCTGTGCCGCCGCGTGGTGCTCGAACGCTTTGCCGAGCTGGCGCTGCCGGGCAAATTGTTCTTGAATGTCAGCCCGGAATGCCTGCTGCACCCGGCCAACAAGCAGGGTGAAACGCTGGGCTTCATCCATGAACTGGGCATCAACCCCGAGCGCGTCATCATCGAGCTGACCGAAAGCCAGCCGACCTACGATTACGAATTGCTGCTCGAAGCCGTCACGCATTACCGCGAAATGGGGTTCAGCATCGCCATCGACGACCTCGGCGAAGGTTTTTCCAGTTTGCGCCTGTGGTCTGAACTGCGGCCGGAATACGTCAAGATCGACATGCACTTCACCCAGGGCATCAACCAGGACCCGGTGAAGCTGCAATTCGTGCGTTCGATCCAGGAAATCGCCAAGAAGTCCGGCACGATCGTGATCGCCGAAGGCATTGAAACCAAGTCGGAGCTATTGCTGATCCGCGACCTCGGCGTGGCGCTGGGTCAGGGCTACCACCTGGGCCGCCCGCAGGCGACGCCAGCCACCGACCTGCCGCCCACGGTGGCGGCGCAATTGCGCAGGAACAGTGTGGCGCTCTACCCGCAGGAAGCCGGCATGCACCAGTTGCAGGCGGTGGGCCGCCTGTTGCGCCAGGTGCCCGTGGTCACCCCGGCCATGAACAACAACCGGGTTTATGAATTATTCATTGGTGCGCCTGAGCTGCAGATCGTGCCGGTGGTCGACAATGGAACGCCGCGCGGCGTGATCACGCGGGCGGCCCTATTGGACCGCTTCGCCCGCCCTTACCTGCGCGAACTGTACGGCAAGAAGCCGTGCACGCTGTTCATGGACGACAAGCCCATGATCACCGACAAGAACACCAGCGTGCAGGAATTATCCAAGACCATCGTCGACGCCGACCGGCACCACCTGTTCAACGGCTTCATCATCACCGACGCCGGACGCTACCTGGGCATGGGCACCGGCCACGACCTGATGCGCGAAATCACCGAGATGCAGATCAATGCGGCGCGCTATGCCAACCCCTTGACGCTCCTGCCCGGCAACGTGCCGCTGAACGAACACATCGAGCGGCTGCTGCAGGGTGAAGTGGGTTTCGTGGCCTGCTATGCCGACATCGACCATTTCAAGCCCTACAACGACGTCTATGGCTACCGCAAGGGCGACGACGTGCTGCAGATGACGGGGCGGCTCTTGATGGCGCATGCCGACCCGGAACAGGACTTCGTCGGCCACATCGGCGGCGACGATTTCATCATCCTGTTCCAGAGCGAGGATTGGGAGGCGCGCTGCCAGACCATCCTCGATGCGTTTTCCGATTGCGTGAGCCAGCACCTGAGCTGCACCGACGTGGCGGCCGGCGGCTATGTCAGCGAAGACCGGCGCGGCAACCAGGTGTTCCACCCCTTGCTGAGCCTGTCACTGGGCGTGGTGCGCGTGGAAGCGGGGCATTATGCCACGCACCACCAGATCGCCTCGGCGGCAGCCGAAGCCAAGAAGCAGGCCAAGAAATTGAGCGGCAACAGCCTCTTCGTCGAGCGGCGCAATACGCCGCCGACGAAGGATGAATCGCAGCTCAGGCTGGAGACAGTTTAGTGATGCCGCCCATGTAGGGATGCAGCACGGCAGGAACTTCGATGCTGCCATCGGCCTGCTGGTAGTTTTCCAGGATTGCCACCAGCGTGCGGCCCACGGCCAGGCCGGAACCATTCAAGGTGTGCAGCAATTCCGGCTTGCCGGCGGCATTGCGGAAGCGTGCCTGCATGCGGCGTGCCTGGAAGGCTTCCACATTCGACAGCGACGAGATTTCTCGATAGGTGTCCTGCGCCGGCAGCCATACTTCCAGGTCATAAGTCTTGGCCGCGGCAAAACCCATGTCGCCGGTGCACAGCGCCATCACGCGGTACGGCAAGCCCAGCTTTTGCAGGATGGTTTCGGCGTGGCCGACCATTTCTTCCAGCGCTTCATAAGACTTTTCCGGGTGCACGATCTGCACCATCTCGACCTTGTCGAACTGGTGCTGGCGGATCATGCCGCGCGTGTCGCGCCCGGCGCTGCCGGCTTCCGAACGGAAGCAAGGCGTGTGGGCCGTCAGCTTCAAGGGCAGCGATTCGGCCGGCACGATCTCGTCGCGCACGAAGTTGGTCAGGGACACTTCCGAGGTCGGAATCAGGTACAGCGCTTCGCCGGTGCCTTCCTGGCCGCCCTTCTTCACCGCAAACAGGTCGGCTTCGAACTTGGGCAACTGGCTGGTGCCGCGCAGCGAATCGGCATTGACGATGTAGGGCGTGTAGCACTCGGTGTAACCGTGCTGCATGGTGTGCGTGTCGAGCATGAATTGGGCGAGCGCGCGGTGCAGGCGTGCAATGCCGCCCTTCATTACCGAAAAACGCGAACCCGTGAGCTTGACCGCCGTTTCGAAATCGAGCCCGAGCGGCGCGCCGAGGTCGGTGTGGTCCTTGACGGGGAAATCAAACTGGCGCGGCGTGCCCACCTTGCGCACTTCCACGTTGCCGGTTTCATCAACACCCTCCGGCGCCGAATCGTGCGGCAGGTTGGGCACGGCCATCATGAAGTCGGACAATTGCGCCTGCAATTCGGCCAGGCGCGTGGCCGATGCGGTCAATTCGTCGGCAATGCTGTTGGCTTCGGCGATCTGTGCAGAGGCGTCTTCGCCCTTGCCCTTCAACATGCCGACCTGCTTGGCCAGCGCATTGCGCTTGCCTTGCAGTTCTTCGGTGCGGGTCTGGATCTGCTTGCGTTCGCCTTCAAGCCCATTGAAGGTGGCGACGTCGAGCGCATAGCCGCGCTTGGCCAGACGGGCGGCAACGGTGGCGATGTCTTTGCGGAGGAGTTGAATGTCGTTCATGGCAAGGCGAAATGAGACGCAAAAGCGGCCATTGTACCAAGGAACAGGAGTCAATCCGCTTGAAATCAGCCCTGTTTCAAAGCCGATCAGGAGGCCAGTTGCTCGACCAGTTGTTCCACCAGCCGGCGCTGCTCCGGCGACAGGCGCAGAATGCGCGCCAGCAGCTTCCCGGCGTCGGTCGCCGTCGCGGCCTTGTCCACCTCATAGCGCGCGGCGTTTTCACGTGCCAGCATAGTGCTGCGGCGCGCCGGCCGCTGTTCCGGCGGCAGGGTGGAAAAATATTCCAGCGGCTTGCCGGTCAGGCGCGCCAGCTTTTCCAGGTTTTGCTTGTCGATGCGGCCGGTGGTCTTCCAGCTCGATACCGCCTGCGGCTTGACCCCGCACATCTCGGCGATCTGTTTTCCCATCAAGCCGCTGCCTTTTATGGCACGCACGATCAGCAGGGCCAGAGCCTGGTTGCCTTCCTGTTCGCCGGTATATTTTTTTGCCATGCCGCGATTGTCGGCGATGGAATTGCAGTCAATCAATGCTTGTTTATTGAAATTAATAAATCAATGCTTTATTATCGACCTTTGGTCACCCGCTGCAAGGCAACGCCATGAGCACCTTCACCCTGCCCGATTCGAACGACATCCGCGACACCATTGCCGATTGCCTGGACAGCCTTGGCATTGCGCCACAGAGCGAACGCGCGCGCATCATCGAGAATTGCCTGGCGCCAGTCATGCTGCTGTTCGAAGCAGGCGAGACGGCTTGCGCCGCCGGACCGCAAGAGCGGGCCGTGTTTGCGTATTTCCTTTCCTTGATGGCGGCGCAGGCGCGAAGGTCCTGCGCGGCTTCCGTGGCGGCTTCCTCCACGACTGAGCGACGTAAGGCATTGGAGGCGCTGGCACAACTGTCCGATAGTGAAATCAACTTCGACGATACTCCCCACCTTACCAAGGAATTTTGGGATAACGCCATAACCGGTGCGTTCTATAAAGGCGAGTGAGGTTGGGAGTAAGACCTGGAGGGTTGTTGTACGGAACCTCGGTGATTGAGCAGCAACTATCGAATCAAGGCGCTCCACCATCACGCAATTCCCGGATCAGATCGATCAGCGCCCGCAAACCTTCCGGCACATAACGCCGCCCGGGGTAATACAAACTCAAGCCGCGAAATGGCGGGCACCAATCTTCCAGCAGCGTCACCAGCCGGCCGCTCCTGATCTCGTCGCCGATCAAGCGCTCCGCCAGGAAGGCAATTCCCAGGCCGGCACAAGCCGCCTGGCGTATCGGCCGCATTTCGCCGAACACCATGCGCACGGGAATATCGATCTCGTGCTTGCGGCCGTCCTTTTCCAGCTCCCACAGGTAACGCCCGCCGTGGGAAAAGCGCATGTAGATGCCCTGGTGGCCGGCCAGTTCCTCGGGCGTCTGCGGTGTGCCGTGACGCTCGAGGTAGGCCGGGCTAGCCGCCAGCACCAGGCGCATGTCGCCCGTGATCGGCACTGCGATCATGTCTTGCGGCACCTCGTCAGCCAGGCGGATGCCGGCGTCGAAACCGTCGGCCACGATGTCGATCTTGCGCCGCTCGGCGGCAAAGTCGAGCCGCATCTTGGGGTAGCGTTCGGCAAAGGTGCGCAGCAGCGGTTCGAACACGATGCCGGCCGTCTCGGGCGCAGCGTTGATGCGCAATGTGCCGGTGGGCGCATCGCTCTGGCTGGCGGCTTCTTCGTCGGCGTGACGCAAGGCCGCCAGCGCCGGAGCGATGCGTTCGACATAGCGCTGCCCCGCCGCCGTCAAGGCCACGCTGCGCGTGGTGCGGTGGAACAGGCGCACCTGCAGGCGGCTTTCGATGCCGGCAACGGCGGCACTGACCGCCGTGGGCGACATGGCCAATTCCAGTGCCGCACCGCGAAAGCTGCTGTGACGTGCCACGGCCAGCACGACGTCAAGTTCGTTGAAAACTGTGCGGCGCATCGATTATCCTGTTTTTCGGCATTACCTATGAAGTTTAATCCTGTTTATCTTCACAATAAGCCAGCGTAGCATGAATCCATCATCTTCAAGGAGCCCCAACATGTTGCGCATCGACAAAATCTACATCAACGGCCAATTCGTCACTCCGCATGGCGAAGCCTGGTTCGACCTCACCAACCCCAGCACCGAAGCCGTGATCGGCCAAGTGCGCATGGCCGACGAAGAAGACGCCAGGCGGGCCATCGCCGCCGCCCGTGCGGCCTTCCCTGCCTGGTCGCGCACCACGCGAGAAGAACGTATCGCGGCACTGGAACGCATGCAGCGTGCCGTGGCCGCACGCGAAGCCGATCTGGCCGAAGCCATCCTGGTCGAATACGGCGCTCCGGCGGCACGCGGCAAATGGATGTCGGCCTACCCGGCGCAAGTCATCGGCGCCGCCATCACGGCGCTGAAGGAGTTTGCCTTCAGCGAACAGGTCGGCAGCGCCACCGTGTTCCATACTCCCGTCGGTGTGGCCGGCCTGATCACGCCCTGGAACAGCGACGCCGGCTTCATCTGCAGCAAGCTTGCCACTGCACTGGCGGCAGGCTGCACCGCCGTCATCAAGCCCAGCGAAATGAGCGCCTGGCAGACGCAGGTCGTGACCGAAGCCCTGCATGCGGCCGAATTGCCGCCCGGCGTGTTCAACATCGTCACCGGCAGCGGCACCACGGCCGGCGCGGAAATCTGCCGTCACCCCGACGTGGCCAAGATTTCCTTCACCGGTTCCACCGCCGTCGGCAAGGCCATCCTGCAGGCCGGCAATGAACAACTCAAACGCGTGACGCTCGAGCTGGGTGGCAAGTCACCCACCATCATCCTCGGCGACGCCGACCCCGCGCAAGCCGTTCCACTGGCCATTGCCGCCGGCTTCATGAACAGCGGCCAGGCCTGTATCGCAGGCACGCGCATCCTGGTGCCGCGCGCCAGGCAGGCCGAGTATGAAAAAGCCATCGCTGACGCCGTCGGCGCGGTGAAGTCGGACAATCCGCAAGACCCCGCTACCGAAATCGGCCCCATGGTGAGCCGCAAACAATGGGAACGTGTGCAGGGCTACATCGAACTGGGCCAGCAAGAAGGCGCGACACTACTGGCGGGCGGCAGCGGATTGCCCGCAGGCGTGGAACGCGGCTGGTTCGTCAAGCCAACCGTATTCACAAACGTGCGCAACGACATGCGCATCGCCCGGGAGGAAATCTTCGGCCCGGTGCTGGCCATCATTCCCTACGGCGATGAAGAAGAGGCCATTGCGATTGCCAACGACACCAGCTATGGCTTGAGCGCCATGGTGCTCGGCGGCACGGATCGGGCGCTGCAAGTGGCCGCACGCATCGACAGTGGGCGTGTGCTCATCAACACGCTGGCGCACGAACCGCTGGCGCCGTTCGGCGGATTCAAGCAATCGGGCCTCGGGCGCGAGAATGGGCGCTGGGGCATGGCGGCTTACCTGGAGCCGAAGACCGTCATTGGTGCTTGAAGGCTTACCTGAGGCGGCCCGCATTCAAACAGGGGCACTTTCAAACGCGCGGCTCACAAGCTCTGCGTCCGACAGTTCCCTGCCTACCCAGACCACGACTTTCGAAGCACCCGCTCCCAACGCCAGTTCATGCAGTGCGCGCCGTTCGATTTGTGTAAACCCGCCTTCCGGGTCGCCCAGCGGATGCATGACGATCGTCGGTAATGGCCGAAAAATGGGTTTGCCGAAGTCCTGCCGCGCGGCGATTTTCAGCAACTGTTGCGCCACGGTGAAATCCGAAACCAGGCTGCGCGGATGGGCAAACGGGTTGACGACCTTGCCGCCTGTTCCAGACACCGCCGGGCGCGCCTTGCTGCCGATGGCAACGATCTTCGCCGGTTCGCCGGCGATGGCGACTTCGGGGTTCTCGGAAAATTCCTGGCCGGTGTGGGGGTCGCGGATGATGAGACGTTGCGGCGATATCCGGATATAGAGAATGCGTTTGAAGAAGGATTCAAGCATGTGACCCGCCCTAAAGTACGTTGACACCTGAAGCCGAACCGTTTTGCCATTCAGATTGTTGGAAGAAGCACCCGATGATGCCTGTCATGAAGGTATGGGCACTTGTGCCCGGCCTCTATTCGCCCTGGAGAATGGTCCAAATCATTTCCATCAATATCCGGCAAGACGCTTCCGACTCAACCCATACGACACAGGTATCCGCTTCCGTGTCACCGAATTGCAATTCATCTGCAATTTCCGGATGATATTTCTTTGCGGTTTCTTCGATCAAGGTGGCCCAGCCATATCCATCCTGGTCCAAGCCCAGTTCCGCGAGCCGCGAGCTGCCCGCCTCAAACTCCTCGCCATAGGGTTCGAATTCGACCTGCCAGACGAGTGGAACCAACCGGCCCTGATAGATGACGCCTTTCATGACGGTCAACAAAACCGGAGACCAGCTATCGTCATCCCAGATGCCATATTCATCGGCTTCGATGAGACTCGGAAGGTCTGCCGGGATATTCCAACTCGGTCGGCTTGCGCGCATTTTGGTAGTCATGGGTCAAATGGGTTCAGGTTGCAATTGTAGTCCAACAAAGAAAAAGGCCGGCATCACAGCCGGCCTCTTCAAGAGCAAAACACTGCGTCAGCTTACATCTCCAACGCCGGTGCCCCTTCGGTTTCCACGCCAGGGCGCACCTTCTTGTGGTCGCTGGCGAATGCCATGTAGAACGCCGGGACGACGAACAGCGTGAACAGCGTGCCGATCGAGAGTCCCGTGAAGATCACGATACCCATCGATTGGCGGCCGGCTGCACCCGCGCCCGAAGCAATGACCAGCGGCACCACGCCGAACACCATGGCGGCCGTCGTCATCAGAATCGGACGCAGGCGGATACCGGTGGCGGCCATGATGGCTTCGAGCTTGTTCTTGCCGTCCATGCGCTGGTGGTTCGCCACTTCAACGATCAGGATCCCGTGCTTGGCGATCAGCCCGATCAGCGTCACCAGCCCGATCTTGGTATAGATGTTGAACGACGCGAAACCGAGGAAGATGAACGCCATCGCACCGAACATGGCCATCGGCACCGCAACCAGGATGATGAACGGGTCACGGAAGCTTTCGAACTGCGCAGCCAGTGCCAGGAACACGATGATCAGAGCGAACGCGAAGGTGACGGCGGTACCGCCCGATTCCTTCATGAACTGGCGCGATGCGCCGGAGTAGTCAACCGTGTAGCCGCTCGGTGCGACTTCCTTCAGGGTGTTGCGCAGGTATTCCAGGATTTCACCGTCAGACGAACCCGTCACGCCCGAAATGGTTGCCGAATTCAACTGCTGGAAGCGGTTGATCGACTCCGGCACGACGGTGTACTTGATGTCGGCAACGGTGGAAGCCGGGATCATGGCGCCCGAAGGTGTCTTGATGTTGAAGTCAAGAATCGAAGCCGGGTTCAGACGGTCAGTCTGCAGCACCTGCGGGATGACCTTGTAGGAACGGCCCGAAATCGCGAAGTAGTTCACGTAACCGCCGCCCAATGCCGCGCCGAGCGCGTTACCCACGTCCTGCTGCGTCATGCCGAGCGAGGCGATCTTGTCGCGGTCGACCACGACCGTGGCTTGCGGCGAATCGAGCTTCAGGTCAACGTCGGCAAAGTAGAACTTGTTGTCGGCCCTGGCCTTGTCCAGCACGGCTTGCGCCACGGTGTTCAGGTTTTCGAACGGCTCGGTCGTGGTGATCACGAACTGCACCGGCAAACCGGAAACGCCAGGCAAGGCAGGCAGCGGGAAGGCTGCAACGCGGCCGCCGGCAATGCTGTTCCACTTCTGCTGCAGGTCAACCTGCACTTCATGCTGGCTGCGGGCACGGCTGCCCCAATCCTTGAGCAGCACGCCACCGAGGCCGGCATTGATGGTCGGCACGCCAGTCAGCTGGAACATCTGCTTGTATTCCGGGATGTCCTTGGCGATGTTGTACATCTGCTGGGCGTAGACCTGCATCTGGTCTGCCGAAGCCGTCGGCGAACCGACCACCTGCGAGAACACCAGGCCCTGGTCTTCCTCGGGCGCGAGCTCGCTCTTGGCAAACATGAACAGCGGCACCAGCAACACCAGGATCAGGATACCGAACACCATGGCCACCGGGTAAGTCTTGAGCAGGCTGGCCAGGATGCGCGAATAGCGGCTGCGAATCTTCTCGAACGTCACGTCGATGGCATGGGCGAACTTGCCGTTGTCCTGGTCGCGGCTGAAGAAGCGCGAGCACATCATCGGCGACAGCGTCAGCGCCACCACGGCAGACACCGTCACGGCGGCGGCCAGCGTAAAGGCGAATTCGGTGAACAGCGCGCCGGTCAGGCCGCCCTGGAAGCCGATCGGCACGTAGGCCGCAATCAGCACCACGGTCATGGCCAGAATCGGGCTGCCCAGTTCACGCGCACCGATCAGGGCCGCTTCGAACGGCGACTTGCCCTCTTCCTTCATGTGCCGGTCGACGTTTTCCACCACGATAATGGCGTCGTCCACCACCAGGCCGATGGCAAGCACCAGCGCAAGGAGCGTCAGCAGGTTGATCGAGTAGCCCAGCACCAGCATCAGGAAAAAGGTGCCGATCAAAGACAGCGGCATGGCGATCACCGGCACCACCACGGCACGCAGGGTGCCGAGGAAGAGATAGATCACCACCGTCACGATCAACAGCGCTTCGACCAGGGTCTTGATCACTTCGACGATCGAGGTGTTGATGAACTCGGTCGAGTCATACACGATGGCGCCGGTCAGGCCGGACGGCAATTGCTGCTGGACGGCCGGGAAAGCATCGCGCACGCGCTTGGCCACGTCGAGGATGTTCGCCTCAGGCGCCACCTTGATACCGATGAACACCGAACGCACGCCCGAGAACGCGACGTTGAAGTCATAGCTCTCCGAACCGAGCGTGACGGTGGCGATATCTTCCAGGCGCACCACCGAACCGTTGTTCTGCTTGACGATCAGTTGCTTGAATTCGTCAACCGAATGCAAGTCGGTGCCGGCTGTCAGCGGCACGGTCACCATCTGCCCCTTGGTCACGCCGAGCGCAGCCAGGTAGTTGTTGGCTGCCAGCGCATTGCTGACGTCGGCGGCGGTGATGCCATAGGCCGTCATCTTGCTGGCGTCGAGCCAGGCGCGCAGGGCGAACAGGCGCGCACCAAGCAGTTCCGCGGTTTGCACGCCTTCGATCGAGTCGAGCTTGGGCTTGACCACGCGCGAGAGGAAGTCGGTCACATTGTTGGTGGGCAGCGTGTCGCTATAGAAGCCCATATACATCGCGTCCGTAGTCTGTCCCACCTGCACCGTCAGCACCGGTTGCTGTGCCTGTGGCGGCAACTGGTTCTTGACCGAATTCACTTGCGTGTTGATTTCGGTCAGGGCGCGGTTGCTGTCGTAGTTCAGGCGCAGCGTGGCCGTGATGGTCGACACGCCCGAGGACGAGGACGACGACAGGTAGTCGATACCCTGGGCCTGGGCAATTGCCTGCTCAAGCGGCTGGGTAATGAAGCCGGCCACGGTTTGCGCGTCGGCACCGTAGTAGGCAGTCGATACCGTCACGACGGCGTTCTGCGTCTTCGGGTATTGGTTGATCGGCAGGCTGAACAGCGAACGCATGCCCAGCACGATGATCAACAGGCTCACCACCATCGAGAGGACGGGGCGTTTGATAAAGAGATCGGTAAAATTCACGTATGGCTCCTTGGCAAGGACTTAACCATGCTTAGTGTTCCTGCGGAGTCGGATTCACGTCGTTCTTCGGCGTGACCTTGTTGTCGATCACGGCCCAGGTGCAGTTCTTCAGCTTCAACTGGCCCGAGGTGGCAACCATGTCGCCTTCCTTCAAGCCGGTCAGCACTGCAACCTGGTCGCCGCGCGTCGGGCCGGTGGTCACGAACACCTGGCGTGCATACAGCTTGGCACCGCCGTCGGCTGGCGCGGCCTTGTCATCCTTCTTGCCGTCCGCCTTCTCATCCTTCTTCTCGCAGGCCTTGTCCTTGTCGTCCGGGGCATCCGGCCTGACGATGAACACGGTCGAGCCGTAAGGGTTGTAGGTGATCGCGGTTTGCGGCAGCGTCAGATACTTCTTCTTGTCGCCCTGGTCGACCTTGACGTTGGCGAACATGCCCGGCAACAACTGATGCTTGGCATTGGCCAGCGTGCCTTGCAACGACACGTTGCGCGTTGCCGTATCGATCTTCGGATCGATCGAGCTGATGTCACCCACGAAATCGGTGCCGGCAAAAGCATCGGTCGTGGCCGTGATCTTTTGCTTCACGCCGACACTGGAAGCCTGCTTTTGCGGCACGGTGAAGTTGACGTAGATCGGGTCGATCTGTTCCAGCGACACGATCTTGTCGCCCGGGTTCAGATATTGGCCCGGATTGACCGTCGTGATGCCGATCTGGCCGGCGAACGGTGCGCGGATCGCCTTCTTCACGATCGTGGCCTTTTGCTGTTCGACCAGGGCACGCTTGCTCTTGAGGTCGGCTTCGTCGGCATCAACCTGCGATTGCGCGATGGCTTGCGCGGCCAATTGCTGCTTGTCGCGGTTCAGGACCGTGGCGGCCAGGTCGGCGGCAGCCTGCAGCGAGTGCAGTTGCGCCACTTCACTGTCGTCATTCAATTGCACCAGCAACTGGCCCTTCTTGACTTCGTCGCCCGACTTGAACAGCACGTTGGTCACGAGACCGGCGATTTCCGTCGTCACGTCCACGCCGCGCACCGGCGCCACGCTGCCGACGGCCGACAACTGCGGTTGCCATTCGAGCGTCTCCGCCTTCATGGCGGTGATGGTCTGGGCTGCCGGTTTTGGAAAACTGGCGAACATCGCTTTCAAGTGCAACATAAAGCCGCCGGCCAGCGCAGCCACCAGCACCACCACGAACACCAGCATGAGAATCATACGCTTGGTCATGAGTACTTCTCCCTAAAATTCGAAATTCTGCAAAATTCTGTTATTTGGTCGAGACATTGGCCGCGCCATTGTTGCTGGCCGTTGCCTGCTGATGGCCGTCCTGGTTCCACCAGCCGCCGCCCAGCGCCTGGAACAGCGCAGCCGTATCGGAATAGCGCGCCGATTGCGCCTGCACCAGCGCCACGTGGGCTTGCTGGTAATTGCGTTCGGCATCGAGCAGGACGAGGTAGCTGATGCCGCCGAGCTTGAACTGCTTCTGGCTCAACTCCATCGATTCGCGCGCCAGCGATTCCACTTCCACTTCGGCCTTCAAGGTCGAGGCATCGCTCTGCAGTGCGCTCAGCGTGTCGGCCACGTTCTGGAACGCCGTCAGCACCGTAGTCTTGTATTGCGCACCGGCTGCATCAAGCGCCGCCAGCGAAGCACGGCGCTGTGCCGACAGTGCACCGCCGTTGAACAAGGGCTGAAGCAGGCCGCCGGCAATGCTCCAGTAGCTGGAACTGCTGTTGAACAAATCGTTCGGGTGCAGTGCCTGGTAACCATAGGCGCCGGTCAGGTTGATCTGCGGATACATGTTGGCCGTGGCCACGCCCACCTGGGCATTGGCTTCATGCAGTTGCGCTTCGGCAGCCAGGATGTCCGGGCGCTGGCGCACCAGCTTCGACGGCAGCGACAGCGGCAGCTCTTGCGGCAATTGCAGCGACTCGAGCTGGAATTCCGGCATGCCGGATTCCGACGGCAGCTTGCCGACATAGACCGAAAGTTGATGCTGCGCCTGCTGCAGGGCCTTTTCCAGCCCCGGAATCGAGGCGCGTGTCTGCGCGACCTGGTTCTGCTGCGTCAGCAAGGTGGTGCGGGGAATGGCGCCGACAGAGTATTGCTTCTCGATCACATGCAATTCTTTTTCCTGCGATTCCAGCACGTCGTTGGTCGCCTTCAACTGCGCGCGCGCCGAGGCTTCGCGGATCGCTGTCAGCACCACATTGGTCGAGAGCGTGAGGTAGGTTGCCTCGAGCTGGTAACGCTGGTAATCCACCGCGGCGTGAGCGTTTTCCAACTGACGACGGTTCAGCCCGAACACGTCCACTGCATAGGAAACGTTGACCGATGCACTATAAGCATTGAAGGTCAAGCCACCCGGCGTGAACGACTGCACCGCCGATTCGCGCTGGCGTTCGATGCCGGCTTGCGCATTCACGCTGGGGAACAAAAGGTTGCCACGCTGCGCGGTATAGGTTTCTTCAGCCTGGCGTAGCGACGCCTGGGCACCGGCCATGCTGGGGTTGTGTTCCAGCGCCGCGCGCACCAATTGATCAAGCTCGGGCGAATGGAACAGGGTCCACCAGTCGGCCGGCACATCGCGGTCCGCGACGAAACGCTGCGCATCACCGGCCAGCCCTGTGGCCGAGTCGGTCTGCGACACCGGCGTGCCCGGCACATAAGACGTGCCCGCGTTGGCGGGCGCATCGGGAGATTTGAAGTCCGGGCCCACGGCACAACCGGCCAAAGCCAGGGCGACCGCGATTGCTAAGCTGGTTCGGCGCGTCGGCGCGCCAAGCGGTATTCGGTGAAAGGTATTCAATTGCTTGACTCCTGGGAGAGCGGTTGTGCTGTCACTCCGATACCGGTTTGATATCGTTGACAATGGCCGGAACTTGACCAAAAACGCGTTGATTACTGACCGGGCCGTCAATTATATCGATAAATTTGACGACAAGGCTATTTCTTTTGGATAACTTTTACAGCAGGACTGCGGGATAGTACCGCGCGGTACAATCTTAAGACATATCGTAAGATATACATACCACCCCACCCTGTCAACCTTGGCATGAGGTTTATTTTTACAATTGACGTTATGGATGACGATTGAGCAGCGTTTTTATTGCATCACTCGGGCACCGGCCATCAAATACGATAAATGGTCCTGCTGACAGTTTCTGTCAGCAGTGTTGTCTGTATGGCTTGAGATTGGCAGTGTGCAGCAAGCTACGCTGCAGTGCAATGGCTTATCGGTCATTGGCGGGTTTGGCCGGTGAAACCCGCACCAAAGTGGAGGATGGCAGGCTGTGACACGTCCCAGCAAAGATGCCCAAAGAACGGTAAAGCCAGGACACGCACCAGCTTGACAATCCGCTATCCTGGAGCAAGAAGCAACAAATCAAAACCCAATATGCCAGCCCTGCCCACGCCTGGAAAAACCTGGACCTGCAACGCCTGCAAGCAACACAACCCCGCACAGCAGGAAACCTGCGGCTGTGGACTACGGTCGACATTCCGGACCCGGCTGATTGCGCAAGGCGGCGCCGGCGCAGACCCTGAAGCCTATGCGCTGCCGGTTTTGCTCAAGTTCGTGCTGAAGCGGCCCATTGCCGTAGTGCCGGTCCTGGTGCCGTTGGGCTATGCCGTTGATCTGTGGCAGAAAGGGGAAATTGCTACCGCCATCGGCGTGGGAATCGTCACGCTGGTCTTCGTGTTCGCGCTGGGGTTTGCTGTCGAGACGCGTGGCCGATAATTTGCCGGCTTGCAGGGCAAGTCCAGCTCAGCACGCCAACATCCCGATTGACACCATGTCACCATCAATCAAGGCAAACGATAAATCCTGCTTTGGACAAATCTCCACGCCATTTCTCTTTACGTGCACGTCAGCAAGGGTTTCACCCCAACGTGATTTGGCATCGAACCAGAAATACTTGAGCTCCCCATCGCGAAAAGGCAATTGCGGGTCCGAGCCGTCGTAAGGTCGGATACTTGAGCCCGTACGCTGGCAATAAGCCTGCAAGGCCTCCCCAAGCGTCGCGGCTTCGACTTCGAAGAAAGGCGTTTTCTGTATCTCGCTACGGCTGTCTTTGGCCGGGTCGCCTACGTGTAGATAACCGTTCGAAGGGCCTGTGATCTTGATCATCTTTCGCGTCGCTGAGTGACGGTAATCCAATAAAGCAATCTTACAACACGCTCATCCAGTCGGCGGCATCGAGCGCCAGGATAAAGGCTTCGACGGACTCGCGAGCCAGCTCGAACACCACGCTGTAGCCGCCTTTCCCATGCCGCCCGATCGACTCGACACGTGACACACCGGGTGCGTTCTCCAACAGCGCGCGCAGGTCCTGCGCTTCCTGTTCGGAATAGTCGTTGGCGACACTGCGCCGCATGAGGCGTTGAAACATGCAATTCTTTCCACAATCCGTCTCGATGCATCACATCCCGAGACAAAAAACCGACCTAGACATGGATGCTTCGGCTACGTAACAAGCGCGTCCTGTTGTATTTGGCCTTGAGCCGCTCGCGCTCGGCTGGGGCAAATATATTCAATACAAAGTTCAAGCTCGTCAAGCCGGGCAGTTGGTCCAGCTCGTCCGGGATGGAGGCCAGAAAATTGTCCGATGCGCTGAACTGTTTCAGCTTTTTCAGTCGCGCCAGTTCGGGAGGAATCTCCTGGAAATAGCCATTGCTGAGATCAAGCTTGCGCAAATTCACCAGATGCCCGATCTCTTGCGGGATATCGACGATATCAGTACCGCGTATTGCCAGGTCACGCAGGCCGGTCATCGAACATAGCCAATGCGGCCATGTATCCAAAGGCAGATTCAAAATGTGCAGGCTACGCAGTTTGTCGAGTCGGGCAATATCTTCGGGAAGCTGGGCAATATTGCACCAGCGAATATCGAGGCTATGCAGATTCACGAACCGGCAGAGACGCCCATCCGGCAGCAAGTCCTGATTCCAAAGCCGAAGCTGGCGGACCGCGAGCGGTTCACATTCAGCCTCTTCAATGGAGGTAAACCACTTTTTCTGCGGAAAAAACATGGCGGGACAAAAGATACCGGATCGGATTTGCACGCAACATACTACCCCATGCAGGCCGGTTCGCTTGCTATCCGGCCGAGTCAGAGGAAGGAGCTTTCCAGGCCCGCCGGAGTGGACGATGAATTGAATGGCGTATCGTCGCGCGCCCTGCTGCTTACAGCTTGGCTTCGATCAGGTTTTGCCAGACCGTCGCGCGCTCGTCTTCCTTGTGCGTGTTCGAGTCGTAGATGTGCTTGATCGTCAGCGTGCCGCCTTCGAACTTCGACGAGTCGGCGTAGATGCCTTCGGTGCCATCGATCACGATCTGCTTCACGCCGCCGGCAACGGCTTCCTTGCCCATCGCGTCGGCGCAGATATTCTTGAACGCTGTCATCAGCGGGTTGAAATACACGGCGCGGTAGCAGTTGAAATAGTCGTCCTTGTCGTTACGGTCGTCCGACTGCATGGTTTCCCACTTGATGTCCATCGGAATCTCGCTGCCCACCACTTCGTCGAAGCTTTTCTTCCAGGCCGGGAATTCGGTCGTCTGGAATTCTTGAATGATACGTTTTTGGGCCAAACCCATTGTGATCTCCTTGACTGATTACGCTGCGTCTTGCATCGACGCGAGCCAATATTAAAGCGACAACAAGGGTATTGCATTATTTTAATTATAAAAAGGTAATATTACCGAAAGCTGTGCGCCAGCTTGCAACGCATCATGGCGATGCTAGAATTCCGCGGTCCGACGCCACCGCCCCCCCTCCTCGTGCTGCTCGAAGAATTCAAGAAGATCGTCCCGGAAAAACAGCACGGCGCCATGCTGCAATGGTGGGACGCGTTGGGCACCACGCTGCAGGACGAATTGCACGCGTTTTACGAACATGGCGAACAGGTAGCCACCCTCGTCGCCAACATCAACGAAGAATTGTTCGCGCGCGAACAGCGCCACATGCAAGCCCAGGAACTCGATGACCTGGAAGAGCATGAATTCCCGAACCGGGACTATTACGAAAATCTGATCGGCAACGACATCTACCTGTGCCTGCGCGGGCCGACCTTCCATATCTGCAAGGCGCACCGCGACTTGCGTTTGATGCTGATTCTGGGTTTGTTGCCGCGTCGGTTTGCGTGTTACATCGGGAATCGCGATTGTGCGATGGCGGCGAATCTGGATGTTGGTGGCGCGGGGTTTTGGGCCTTGTCCCGCGCGGACAGGGCGGCCCCGCATTGAGCCCATTCGTCAGCTCGCAAGGTTCATGCGAAATGCTATGCTGCGCAAATCAACTATCAGAAAAACAGGGGAAAACCACCGATGACAGCACCCGGTTACGCGTGGACATGCCAAGGTTGCGACGCGAATAACGATGCTGAGCAAGTCAAGTGCCCAAATTGCGGGCTGCCAGCAAGTTTCACGGCGAGCCAACTCGCTGCAGTCAAACCCAAACAGATTCGCGACGAACAAAGTAGCGATGGCGAGGCCAATTGGTTGGGAAGCTCCGTTCTGTTCATTCCTGAGGCACCTATCGCCCTGATCTGCTTCGCCACAGCCCCCGGCAGGATCTGGGATCTGACGCAACACGACCACGTGTTTGCCGCCTTGTTTCAATTTCTTGCAATGATAGGTGTTTTGGCCGGGCTGTATTTCGCGATCATTCGCAAGGAGAGGTGGCTGGCCTACGCGGCATTGGCGGTTTACATTGCCTGCGTTGTTAGTGCACCGGGGTAATCGCATTTGATCTACAATCACCGCGCATAGAAATCGGGATTTCAGGAAATTCTGAATCCCTGCGCCCCAATAAATTCAAGCAACACCACAATCAGATACGACACTTCTTCGAAAGTACGCGGCTCATCAGGTCTGCCACGACTTGCACATTCAACAGCTATACCCCATTCGCTATGGAGACCAAGGCCTTCGACAAGTAATTGACGAGCGCGCAGTAAGACGGGTCATTTACCCTTTGCCTCCTCATCCCACTTGCGCAAGAGATCAAGCTTCTCTCCGATCTTGATCTCCAACCCGCGCGGCGTGGGCTGGTACCAGCCCGGCTCGCGCATGCCATCGGGCAGGTAAGTCTCCCCCGCCGCATAGGCATTCGGTTCATCGTGCGCATAGCGGTACAGCTTGCCGTAGCCCAGTTCCTTCATCAGCTTGGTCGGCGCGTTGCGCAGGTGTTCCGGCACCAGGCGCGACTTGTCCTTGGCGACGAAGGCGCGTGCCTGGTTGTAGGCCATATAGGCGGCGTTGGACTTGGCAGCGCAGGCGAGATAGATCACCGCTTGCGCCAGCGCCAGTTCGCCTTCGGGCGAGCCCAACCGTTCATAGGTTTCGGCGGCGTCCAATGACAGGCGCAGCGCGCGCGGGTCGGCCAGGCCGATGTCTTCGCTGGCCATGCGGATGATGCGCCGCGCGAGGTAGCGCGGGTCGGTGCCGCCGTCGAGCATGCGGGTGAACCAGTAGAGTGCCGCGTCGGGGTTGGAGCCGCGCACGGATTTGTGCAGGGCTGAAATCTGGTCATAGAAGGCATCGCCGCCCTTGTCGAAACGGCGCAGCGCGTCGCCCAGGCATTCGGCGAGCAACGCAGGCGTCATTTGCTGCACGCCTTTGTTCTTTGCCGCGCGCGCGACGATTTCGAGATTGTTCAACAGTTTGCGCCCGTCGCCGTCGGCACTGGCGACCATCATGCCGTGCGCTTCCGAATCGAAACCCAAGCCATCGAGTTCCTGGATGCAGGCGCGGTCGAGCATGGCGCCGAGGTCGGCTTCCGTGAGCGACTTCAGCACATAGACTGCCGCGCGCGAGAGCAAGGCGCCGTTGACTTCGAAGGACGGGTTTTCGGTGGTGGCGCCGATGAAGGTGAACAGGCCGCTTTCGACGTGGGGCAGGAAGGCGTCTTGCTGGCTTTTGTTGAAGCGGTGGACTTCGTCGACGAACAATATCGTGCGCCGTCCAGACGTGGCGCGCACGAGTTCGGCGCGCTCCACGGCCTCGCGGATGTCTTTCACGCCAGACAGCACAGCGGAAAGCGCGATGAATTCGGCATTGAAACTGTCGGCCATCAAGCGCGCCAGCGTGGTCTTGCCTACGCCCGGCGGGCCCCACAGGATCATGGAGTGTGGTTCGCCTGATTCGAAGGCTACGCGCAGCGGTTTGCCGGGGCTGAGCAGGTGTTGCTGGCCGATGACCTCGTCGAGGGTGTGGGGGCGGAGTTTTTCGGCGAGGGGGATCATGATTGGACTTGTCTATTGTTCTCCGTCATTCCCGCGAAGGCGGGAATCCACGCTGTTCGACTTGGCGACCGCCCATGGATTCCCGCTTTCGCGGGAATGACAGGAGATGTGTGACGGCCGTCGGGATTGCCTGGCTTAAGGAAATCAGCCTGTGCAATATCCCTTACTGCTGCAATACGTCAGCCCCCTTCGGCACCACAAACTTGAACTGCTCCGCCGTCACCGCCGGATTCTTTTCAAACTTGGTAAACACCAAACTCGACGTCTGCCCGAACGAATCGATCAAGTCCATCGCTGCCGGTTCGCCATTCTTCAAGCCGATGCGGATATGGTCGAACGTGGTTTCCTTTTCCTTGGGCGTGGCCACCAGCCACTCCAGGCCGTCCTTGCTGCCGTCTTCCTTCAGCGTGAAATTCTTTTCCAGGTCATTGCTGCCGAACAGCACGGCGGCCGGCGACGAACCGAGCGAATTGCCAAGCTTTTTCTTGGTGACCTGGTTCAGGTCCTTGTCATAGATGTAGAGTTCGGTGCCGTCCGATTGCAGGGTCTGCTCATAGGGCTTTTGATAGCTCCAGATGAATTGGCCCGGGCGCGAAAAGACGAACGTGCCGGACGATTGCTTGGCCTTGGCGCCGCTGACTGCGGCACCGTTGGTGGAGACCACGCGCTGGGTGAATTCGCCCTTCGCAGTCTTGGTGCTGGAGACGAAGGTCTTGAATTGATCGAGCGCACCGGCATGCGCCAGCGTAACGGCCATGAGGCCGGCGGCGACGATGGCCGCCTTGAATGTGATTGCCATGGGTTCCTTATGTTTCAGAATTGTTGCCGGCCGGGACCAGGATGTCGCGATTGCCGTTCGACTGCATGGCAGACACCAGACCGCTCTTTTCCATCTGTTCCAGCAAGCGCGCGGCACGGTTGTAACCGATGCGCAAATGGCGCTGCACCAGTGAAATCGAAGCACGACGGTTCTTGAGCACCACGGCCACGGCCTGGTCGTACATCGAGTCCGATTCGCCGTCACCGCCGCCGGCAGCAGCGCCGCCGCCATCAAGCGAGAGTTCGCCATTGCCGTCTTCGGTGCCGCCTTCGAGGATGCCTTCGATGTAGTTCGGCTCGCCCTGCTCCTTGAGGTGGCTCACCACGCGGTGCACTTCATCGTCGGACACGAACGCGCCGTGCACGCGCATCGGCAAGCCGGTGCCCGGCGGCATGTAGAGCATGTCACCCATGCCCAAGAGCGCTTCGGCGCCCATCTGGTCCAGGATCGTGCGCGAGTCGATCTTGGACGACACCTGGAACGCGATACGCGTCGGGATGTTGGCCTTGATCAAACCGGTAATGACGTCAACCGAGGGGCGCTGCGTGGCCAGGATCAAATGGATGCCGGCCGCACGCGCCTTCTGGGCGATACGGGCGATCAATTCTTCCACCTTCTTGCCCACGACCATCATCAGGTCGGCCAATTCGTCGATGATGATGACGATGGTGGGCAGCTTTTCCAGCGGTTCCGGCGCGTCCGGCGTGAGGGAAAACGGATTGGGTATCTTTTCTTCGCGCTTTTCCGCGTCGATGATCTTCTGGTTGTAGCCGGCCAGGTTACGCACACCCAGCTTGCTCATCAGCTTGTAGCGCCGTTCCATCTCGCCCACGCCCCAGTTCAGCGCGTGGCCGGCGTGGCGCATGTCGGTCACCACGGGTGCCAGCAGGTGCGGAATGCCTTCATAGATCGACAATTCCAGCATCTTCGGGTCGATCAGGATCAGGCGCACCTGGTTCGGGTCGGCCTTGTAGAGCAGCGACAGGATGGTGGCATTGATGCCCACCGACTTGCCCGAGCCGGTGGTACCGGCCACCAGCAAGTGCGGCATCTTGGCCAGGTCGGCCACCACGGGGTTGCCGGCGATGTCCTTGCCCAGGGCCACGGTCAGGCTTGATGCGCTGTCGTTATAGACCTTGGAGCCGAGGATTTCAGTCAGGCGCACGATCTGGCGCTTGGGGTTGGGCAGCTCCAGCCCCATGTAATTCTTGCCCGGAATGGTTTCAACCACGCGGATCGAGGTGAGCGACAGCGAACGCGCCAGGTCGCGCGCCAGGTTGACGATCTGGCTACCCTTGACGCCGGTGGCCGGTTCGATTTCATAGCGCGTAATGACCGGGCCGGGGTAAGCCGCCACCACCTTGGCGTCCACGCCGAAGTCGGACAGCTTCTTTTCGATCAGGCGGCTGGTGAATTCCAGCGTTTCCACCGACACGGTTTCCTGCTTGGCCGGCGGGTCGTCCAGGAGCGACAGCGGCGGCAGGTTGGTGTCGGGCATGTCGTTGAACAGCGACGTCTGCTTTTCCTTCTGGATGCGCTCGGACTTGGGCACGCTAATGATCTGCGGCTCGATGTGGATGGGCGGCGCTTCCTCGATCTTGGCCCGTTCATGCACCACGATCTCTTCGCGCTTGACGGCCGCTTCCATGCCCACCTTGCGGTCTTCGCGCGCCACATAGGTATTGCGCATGCCGACCAGGGCCGATTCAATCGCCCCGCCGATGCGTTCGGCCACGGCCATCCACGACACATGGAAGAACAGCGAAAAGCCGATGCCGAACAGGCACAGCAGGAACAGCGTGGCGCCGGTGAAGCCGAACGCGCTTTGCGCGCCATGGCTCAACGTCATGCCCAGCACGCCGCCCGGGCCGGACCCGTCGGGCAATTGCGCGTGGCCCACCAGGCCATGCATGCGCAAGGCTTCAATGGCCATGCTGCCCAGCATCATCAAAATGAAGCCGGCACCGCGTATCAGGGGTTCCTGCTGGTGGATTTTTTCCGGTTCCTGCTGCAGGATGAATTTTTGCGACAGGTGGCGGTAGCCCAGCCAGGACGTGCGCAAAAGCAATACGCACAGCCACCAGGCCGACAAACCGAACACATAAAGCAGCAAATCGGAAAGCCAGGCGCCCACGCGCCCGCCCCAATTCAGGATGCGCGGCTGGATCTGCGAATGCGACCAGCCCGGGTCCACCTTGAAATAGGTCAACAAAATCAGGATCAGGTAGACCGTGAGCATGCCCAGCACGATCCAGCGTGCCTCGGACAATAGCCGCACCAGGCGGTTGGGCAGGGGCGGCGGCGCTTCCTGCGGGCGCTTGGCTTCGGTCTTGCGGGTATAGGCTGGAGTCGTGGTTTTGCTCATTAAATTTGCAATCTGGCGCTGAAAATACCGCAGCGGTACCGCTAATGTGCCGCGATCGTGCCGCTGCGCAAGACGCAGACCAGCCCGATCAGCTTGATCGACTATAATCTTAACCCGGATGCGGCCGGAAATGGCATCCGTGCAAGGGTCTTTTGCTTAAATTGCATGGACTGTGCCGGTCCAGGGAAATTCCCTTGGCCGTTGAACTTTTATCGGCCGGCCGCATATGAACCATGGAACCAAACTCTTAACCGCAGGTAATTTATGTCAACTCCCAAGCACGCCAAAGTCTTGATCCTCGGTTCCGGCCCTGCCGGCTACAGCGCCGCCGTCTATGCCGCGCGCGCCAACCTGAACCCGGTTTTGATCACCGGCGTGGAACAAGGCGGCCAATTGATGACCACGACCGACGTGGAAAACTGGCCGGCCGACCCCAACGGCGTGCAAGGCCCGGAATTGATGCAGCGCTTTCTGCAGCATGCCGAGCGCTTCAATACCGAAATCATTTTCGACTATATCCACACCGCCAAACTGACCGAAAAGCCGTTCCGTCTGATCGGCGACTCCGGTGAATACACCTGCGACGCGCTCATCATCGCCACCGGCGCCTCGGCCCAATACCTCGGCCTGCCCTCGGAACAGCACTTCATGGGCAAGGGCGTGTCGGCCTGCGCCACCTGCGATGGCTTCTTTTACAAGAACCGCGACGTGGCCGTGATCGGCGGCGGCAATACCGCCGTGGAAGAAGCGCTGTACCTGTCCAACATTGCTTCCAAGGTCACCGTGGTGCACCGCCGCGACAAGTTCCGCGCCGAACCCATCCTGGTCGACCGCCTGCTGGCCAAGCAGGCTGAAGGCAAGGTCGACATCAAGTGGAACCATACGCTGGATGAAGTCACCGGCGACGACAGCGGCGTGACCGGCCTGAACCTGAAGTCCACCACCGACGGCAGCATCATCCCGGTTGCGGTGCACGGCCTGTTCATCGCCATCGGCCACAAGCCCAACACCAGCATCTTCGAAGGCCAGCTCGACATGAAGAATGGCTATATCAAGACGCGTTCGGGCATCGAAGGCAATGCCACCGCCACCAGCATCCCCGGCGTGTTCGCCGCGGGCGACGTGCAAGACCATATCTACCGCCAGGCCATCACGAGCGCGGGCACGGGTTGCATGGCCGCTCTGGATGCGCAGCGTTACCTGGAAGAGCACGAGTAAAAAAACCGTCTCGGTGGGTAGGCTGGGACATGTCCCGGCTTTGCCCTTCTTGACACTGCAATGCTGGGACATGTCCCAGCCTACCGAATTGTCTGACCTGGGCTGAACCATGGCCACGCTAAAAAACTTCGGCGACCTCAAATCGCTGCAAAAAGACCTCAAGGCGCAGGAAGAGAAGCGCGCTGCCGAACTGGCCGAGAAAAAGCGCCTGGCTGAGATCGCCGAGCGTGAAGCCAACGTGTTCCGCAATGCCCTGGGCGGCGTGCAACCACTGCCCAACAAGAACAAGGCGCAATTCCCGCCCAACTACCCTGCCCCCATCGCCCACCAGCACCTGGCTGACGAACAGGCTGCACTGATGGAATCGCTCTCCGACGAATTTTCCGTCGAAACGCTGATGGATACCGACGAAGCGTTAAGCTACGCCCGGACCGGCATCGGCAACGACACGCTGCGCAAGCTGCGCCGCGGCCATTGGGTGATCCAGGGCCAACTCGACCTGCACGGCATGCGTACCGAAGAAGCGCGCGAAGCCCTGGGCGAATTCCTGCGCAATGCCGGCAAGCGCGGCTGGCGCTGCGTGCGCGTCATCCACGGCAAGGGCCTGGGCTCGGTCAACAAGGAACCGGTGCTGAAGAACAAGGTGCGCAACTGGCTGGTGCAAAAGGATGAAGTGATCGCCTTTTGCCAGGCACGGGCGGCTGACGGCGGTGCCGGCGCCCTGGTGGTGCTGCTCAAGGCGCAGAGCTGAGTTTCGCAATGCTGTTTGCCGGACCTGCACTACCCGGCAAACACCTTTACACAAAAAATCGCGTTCCTGCCTCGCTTTGAGCGAGGCAGGAACACCCGTATGGCTACTGGCCGAACAAGGCGCTACTGAAGCCCCTGGTGAAACCGAGGGAGCCGGCATTGCCCAAGCCATTGCAGGTCCCTGAAGGCCCGTTCGCGTTATATGCGCAATCCACGTCGCGGTCGAATGACCAGAAATGCACGCCGGCCAGGCCGTTCTGGATCACGAAGTTCGATACCGTGGCGATGTCGGAGATGTAGAACAGGTCTGGCACCGAATCATTCTGGCCTATCATCGGCGTCAGTTCGATCTGGTTGTATGGCACCCCGTAAGCTGTATGCAGGCTGACGGCAGCCTGCACGGCAGACTGGCCCATCTCGCAATAACCATTCGAGACCACGCAGATGTCGGGCGTGGCATTGGGGCCGTAGTCCATCACCATCAGGTTGATCAGGTAATTCTTCATGCCGTAGGTGTTGATGGCCTGCAGCACCATCTGGCCATAGTTGCCCAGGCCGACTGAAGTGCCGCCCGTGGTGCCCAGCGTGAAGGAAAAGCGCAGGTTGGGGTAGCTCTGCTGCGCATTGACTATGCGCTGCACCAGATTATTGACGTCGGACTGCGTCCAGTCCGGATTGCTGCCGCCTTCAATGTCGAAATCGACACCCAGCATGCTGCTGGAATAGTAACGCTGGATGAAGGTCATGAAGCCGGCGTCCGTCGTGCACTTGAACTGCTGCGAATAGCCGCCGGTGGAGATGATGTAATACTTGCCCGCATTGACGAAAGCCGGCACGTTGGCAGCAGCAAAACTGGCACCGTCCACGCCATCCCACGATTCGGTGCCGCAATTGCCGGCTGCGAAGGCCCAGGTCAGCGTGGTATTGGCGCTGGGCATGGCCTGGGTTTGCGGGATGGACGTGCCCGTGACACTGGTGTACATCAGGGCGTTGTTGTCCCAGCCGCCGGACGAGACTTCCTTGTAGGGGCTGTAGGAAAACGACAGCGCCGTCGGGAAGTCGGCGATGGTCTGGTCGATCTGCGCCTGGTAATTGTTCACGTTGCTGTTCACGGTGATGCCGGCCAGCAGCTCGCGCGCCATGCCAGCTGCGGGAGCGCCACGGTAATAGCCCACCGCATTTTCGCTGGAAACGCTGGCGCTGAATTGCGTGGCCACCGACACGCGGTTGTCGATCAATTGCGCATCGAGCTGCCCTTGCGCCGTGGGGTTGACCAGGGCGCCGGCCATGATTGCCAGGGCCGCATTGCCCTTGCTTAAGCCGCCGTTCAACTGGGTTTCCCAGAATTGCAGGCCGGCCGCTTGCGGCGCGCGGCTCAGCACATGTTCGAAAATGGCGGTGATGAAGTCGTCGGTGCTGCCGTTGCCATACAGCGTCTGCGATTCTGCACTGGTGCCGAAGGCGTCGATCAGCGTCTTCACGCGGGCGTCGCTGTCATAGGCTTGTACCAGCAACTGGATGTCGGTCGGTGCGCCGGCCGCCAGCAATTGCGCTTCGAAGTTCGCCAACCCGCCCGGGTCGGCGGGCCGGCCGAAATAGGAAATGTAAAGGTCTTGCACCACGTCGGCATAGTCGGCCACTTCCACCTTGGTGGAACGATGCATGGCCTTCGACGCGGCATCGGTGCCCGATGATGATCCGCCCGAACCGCACGCCGCCAGCAATGAAGCGCACGCAGCCAGCATCAGTCCATTCTTCCAGTTGCCAATCATTACTCTCTCCTGACGACCATCTTGTGGTTGAAATGTTTCAGGAACATGGTACACACGGACCATGCAAAATTCCATAAACATTTCCTTAAGATTGGTGTGCAGAAAGGTGACGGCAATACCAGTCGCTGCCGGCTCCGAGCCAAGGCAGCCGGCAGCATGCATACCACTGGCGCAAAAAAATCGGTTGTTCAGACTTTTTTGTGGGTAAGTAGTACGCTATCGCGCAGGTCTACCCAAGGAGACGTGCGATGGAAAGCAAGGATTTGTACCAACATTTGCTCGGTTTGAGCACGCCATGGACGGTC